>Ga0102591_1000088_pt1 | contig 228363 bp, 197 predicted proteins | sample AraplaCol_mCL_r2_2_FD_76860 | JGI IMG/M metagenome (GOLD analysis project Ga0102591, IMG submission 76860) | Arabidopsis root microbial communities from North Carolina, USA - plate scrape MF_Col_mCL_r2 (SPADES assembly) (version 2) | ecosystem: Host-associated > Plants > Roots > Endosphere... | reverse complement strand
GTACATCGTTGGCTTCTACAACCCGGTGCGCCTGCACTCGACACTGGGCTACGCGTCGCCAACAGACTACGAGGACAAGTTCCAACAGACCACCTTAATACCTGTCTGAAAAAACTTGACCACTACAGAGAAAACCCCGGGGTATCCAAAGAACTGCCATGGTCGTTGCTCCCCTCTCCCACAAGTGGGAGAGGGGAGAAAACACCACCAATTCTCAGCCACCCATCGCCGGGTCCGACGTGGTGTGCTGGCCGTTCTCGAGCCGGCCCGCGAAGCGGCGGCTGAAGCCGCCTTGCTGGGTGGTTACCGAGAAGTCGTACCAATTGCCCTGCGATGCCACCGGATAGTGCTGGTCCAGCTCCTTGCCGGCCGGCACCTCGAACGTCCACGGGCCATCTTGGCGATACGCGTTGGGCTTGACGGTGAACGTGCATGCGGCGGTGCCGCGGTTGATCAGCGTCAGCCACACTTCGGCGCCAGCTTCGTCGTAGCAGACGCGGATTTCCGGCGCTGCACCGCCGCCAGCCGCCTTCTGTGCGCCGACATCGCCCACGAAGGCACGGTGGAAGCCGTTCGGGCCGAGCACCCAGAGGTCGTATCGGCCGTTGTCGGCGCTGACGTCGAGCTTCGCGTCGTACGACTTGCCCGCCTCGATGGCGTAGCGGCGCGGCACGTGGCTCAGGTTCAGGCGGTCGTAGACATGGAATACCGCGGCCTGGGTGCCATCGTTCTTGAAGCGCAGCCAGAATGTGTTGCTGGCCGGCTCCTCAAAGCCGCTGGCATGCAGCGAGTAGGGCAGTGCGCGCGACGGGCGCGTGCCCTTGAGCTGCACCGGCATGGTCTGGGCGGCCACGGTCGGCGCGGTAATCTGCGCCTTCGCCTCCTGCGCGGTACGGTCGCTGTCGGCCTTGGCCTTGGTCAGCGGCGTGAAGTTCAGCGAGACATTGCCGTTCGGATTGACGAAGTCGAAGGCCGACATCATGTCGCCCATGATGGCGCGCCGATACGGGCTGATGTTGGTTTCGGCCACGCCAAAGCGCTGCTCCAGGAAGCGCAGCACCGACGTATGGTCGAACACCTGCGAGTTGACCCAGCCGCCACGGCTCCACGGCGATACCACGTACATCGGCACGCGCGGGCCGGGGCCGAACGGGGTCTTGTCCACGCGGTAGTACTCGGTGGAGGCGTCCATCGTCGTGTAGCCCACCGGCTGGCCCGAGCCGTCCAGCGCCGGCGCGCACGGCGGCGGCACGTGGTCGAAGAAGCCGTCGTTCTCGTCGAAGTTGATCAGCAGGACGGTGCGGCTCCACACGTCGGGGTTGGCGGTCAGCGCGTCCAGCACCTGCTGCGTGTACCAGGCGCCCTGCACCGGGCTCGACGGCCCCGGGTGTTCCGAATACGTGGCGGGCGCCACGATCCACGATACCTGCGGCAGCGTGCCGGCGGCGATGTCGTCGCGCAGCGCCTGCAGGAAGCCGCCGTCCGGCATGGTGTTGCCAATGCCCTTGAACAGCGGGTTGCCGGCGTCGTCGGCCGGGGTGTAGGCCGGATACGGCGAGCCATTGGCGGCATTGCCGCGCGCGGCGTTGGCGGCGCGGTACTGCTGGAAGCCGGCCAGCGGGTTGTCGGTGAAGTTGTCCGGCATGTTCTGGTACACCTTCCAGCTCACGCCGGCCGCCTGCAGCCGCTCGGGGTAGGTCGTCCACGTGTAGTTGATGCCGGTGGCGTCGAGCGAGTCGCCGCTGTTGTCGGTCACCGGGCCGCCGTGGGTGCCGAACGGATCGTTGGTGCCGGTCCAGTGGAACAGGCGGTTGGTATTGGTGCCGCCGTGGAAGCTGCAGTGATAGGCGTCGCACAGCGTGAAGGCGTTGGCCAGCGCGAACTGGAATTCCAGTTCCTGCTGGGCGTAGTAGCCCATCGACTGGGTCTGCTTGGCGGTGGGCCAGGCGCTCATGCGGCCCAGATCCCACGCGGCCTGGGCGTCCGGCTGGCTGTGCGGGGTGCCGCTCACGCGCTGCGCGTTGCCGGCCTTCTGGTCCAGGTGGTACGGCAGCACCACGCGGTTGGTGTTGCCGCTGGCGTAGGTCTGCTGCCAGACGGTGCGGCCGCCGGCCAGCGGAATGGGAAAGCGGTCACCAAAGCCGCGTACGCCGTTCAGCGTGCCGAAATAGTTGTCGAACGAGCGGTTTTCCTGCATCAGCACCACGACGTACTCGACGTCGCGGATGGATTTGGTGGCGTTGTTGGCCGGAATGGCCAGTGCCCGGCGAATGGCAGGCGGGAAGGCGGCGAGCGCGGCGGTGGCGGCGGCACTGCTGCCGGCCATCTTGAGGAAATTGCGTCGGCTGCTGGAAGTCATGTCGGATAGCCCTGGAAGATCGGAAGCGCGATGGGTTGTGGTTGGCGTGCAGGCGTGGCGCGGGTTCAGGGCGCGCACTTGAGCGGCGGCTTCGCGTCAGGGGTGGCGGCGGGCGTGTTCGACGGCGAGTCGCCGTCGCCGCCACAGGCGGTGAGCGCCGTGCACAGCAGCAGGGCGGCCAGCAGGCCGAACGGGCGGCGCCGGGCAAGGTTTCGGATGGCTTCGGTCATGGTTGTGTCTCGTGCGGGGAGGAAGTCCGACGCGGCCCGCGCCGCCAACATCGAGCGGCGCGAGACACGATGCGGTCCGCAGCGTAAGCAGCCGGCACGTCACACCGGTGACATCCGACCGAATAATTCCGATACGGCTATCCGAGATTTTTGTGCTCCATGTGCAGTCAATGCAGACATTGGGCATGCTGGAAGCGTGTGGGCGGACGCACGTTGCGACAGCACTCGTTTGGGGTAATTTGTGCTGCAACGCACCACGACGTGTGCTAAGGTTTTAGACGTTTCCCTCAAAACAAAGCCAAGCCTCGCCACCAGCGAGGCCGTAAGGATTTCCGGGAAGCCGCGCCAGTCCTGGCCTGCAGGGAGATGGCGCGAAAGCGGACACCTGTTGCACCACTTTTGTTGCGGTCGCAACGCGCCGTGACCTTGCTTGTAAACGGGGCAGACCGCCACCAGAGTGGGGAGTGGCACGGGTGTTCGCAGGAGCTGCACATGGAAAACGAGACCGGTTACGTCTGGCATTACACAGTAGGTACGCCTTTGGCCGCGATTGCGCGGTCGGGACGGCTCATGCCCGCTGCCGCCCATACCATGGCGGCGCATTCGGGCGACGGCATTCTCTGGTTCTCGCGCAATCAGCAATGGGATCCATCCGCCACGCGTGACGATGGCCTGAGCCAGGCCCGGCAGACGCTGTCGCGGGCCGCGCTGCATGCGCGTTTTGGTCTGTACCGGTTTGGCCTGCCCGAACAGGACCTGCGGCTGCTGCCGTGGCCCACGGTCACGCGGGTGGCCGATATCGATGTGCCGCAAGCCATGACCATGGTGGCCACGGGCCTGCGCTGCGGCGCGGCGCCCACGGACTGGATCGGCACGCTTACCCCGGTGCCGCTGGACGATCTCCGATTCGAACGCTGGACCGGCAGCGCCTGGGTGCCGGCCGATCTCGACGAGCTGGCGGCCCAGCTCGCCTGACCGACTGCCCGGGTACCACACCCGGGCCCATACAAACGCCGGGCTAGCGGCTCAAGCCCCGCGCCGCCACCGGCCAGATGGCCTCTACCACCCCGTTCCGGATTCCCACCAGTTCGTCGTACAGATTGAGGGTCGGGTCGCAATGGCCCGGCACCAGCCGCACGCGGCTGCCCAGCGGCGGCAGGCGCCTAGCCTGGTCTTCATGGCGCGGCTTGACGATGCCGTGCTCGTCGTTGGCGGCCACGTAGTCGAGCACGCCAGACGGCGCGCCATCGGCCCAGATCCACGGCAGGCCGGAGTCCACCGCCATCGACTTCAAGCCGGCATCCACAATCACGCGGTCTCCCGCCGCCACGCTCATCACCGTTGTGGCGATGAACAGGCTGTGCTCGAAGCGCAGCGAGCCGGCATAGGTGTTGTCGGCATAGTCCCGGTCCATGAACACATAGGAGCCGGGCTGGATCTCGGTATAGACCCCGCTGCCGAGGTCGAACTCCACGCTGCCGCTGCCGCCGCCGGTCACCACGTGGCACCGTACGCCGGCAGCTTCGAGCCGGGCGATGAAGCTGCCGGTGCGATCGGCGGCGCGCGCGGCGCCATCGCGGCGTTCTTGCCAGCCGCGCAGGTGCTGGATGCCGCCGTGATACGCCTGCAGACCGCGCATCGTCAGCGACGGTTGCGCGGCAATCCGCTCCACCAGGCGCAGGGCCCCGGCCGGCTCGGTCACGCCGCAGCGCCCCTGCCCGACATCGATCTCCACGAAGACATCGAGACGCGTACCGGCGGCTGCCGTGGCGGCGGCCAGCATGCCCACCTGCGCCGCGTCGTCAACGCAGATGCTGAGCCGCGCGTGTCGTGCCAGTTCGGCCAGCAAGGCGGCCTTGGCGGGACTGGCCACCTCGTTGCTGATGTGGATGTCGGCAACCCCGGCACGCACGAACGGAATGGCTTCGCTGACCTTCTGGCAGCAGACACCCACCGCCCCGCGCGCGATCTGCGCCAGCGCGATATCGGGGCACTTGTGGGCCTTGGCATGCGGGCGCAGTTTGATGTTCGCGCGGTCGGCCGCGGCCTGCATCAGGTCCACGTTGCGCGAAAAGGCGTCGAGTTCGAGGACCAGGGAGGGGGTGTCGATGGCGTCGGCGGGCTGGCCGGGCCGTGCGGGGGGGGGCAGGTCGAAGGCGATGGACATGGTGGCGGTCAGGGCTTCAGAACGGTCAGGGCGGTCAGGGCGGTCAGGGCGAGCGGGGGCGATCAGGGATTTCGGATCATGCGGCAGGGGTGCCAATGTTGCCGGCAGATGTCGCAGCACAGGCCGGCAGCCGCGTGAAGCGTAACACGGCGTGCGGGATGCTCCGCCTTGCGCTCCGGCGCGCGTCATCTACGATGGGTGGAATGTCCCGGCCGCCGCCGCACGGTGGCCTAACCAGGAGCCCGACATGACCGTACTGCGTACTTCCCTGTTCCGGCTGGCCTGCGGCGCGCTGCTGGCCACTTCGGTCGCCAGCCTGCCGGCGCTGGCGCATCACGGCTGGTCAACCTATGACGAATCGAAGCCGCTGACTGTCACGGGCAAGATCGTGGAAACCCACTACGAGAACCCGCACGCCTCGATCCGCGTGGACGTGCAGGGCAAGCGCTGGCTGGCGGTGCTGGCGCCGGTGTCGCGCATGGAATCGCGCGGCGCCACCGCCGACAAGGTGGCGGTGGGCAAGACGGTCACGATGGTTGGCTACGCCAGCAAGGAGAAGGCCGACGAAATGCGCGTGGAGCGCATCACGTTCGATGGCGGCCAGACCGTGGAGCTGCGTTGATGCGCGCTGACCCGGCATGGCGCTGATGGACGCGGTCGGCCCGTGGGCCGCCGGGCTGGCGGCATCGCCGTTTGCCACCTGGCTGCGCGCGTCGGCCTGGGCTTATCCGGTCAGCGAGATCCTGCATCTGGCCGGCATGGCGCTGCTGTTCGGGTCAATCGTGGTGGTAGACCTGCGGCTCGCCGGCCTGGGCCGGCGGCTGCCGGTCACCTTGCTGCTGCAGCATGCGCTGCCGGCATCGCTGGTCGGCTTTCTCGTGATCGTGGCAAGCGGCGCGCTGCTGTTCGTGGCGCATGCCGACGAACTGGTGGCCAATCGTGCGTTCCAGTTCAAGCTGCTGCTGATTGGCCTGGGCCTGGCCAATGCGATCTGGTTCCATGCCGGCCCCTACCGGGCTCTGCATGCGGGCCGCGGCGGCTGGGAGACCGTGCAGCCGCCGCCGCCGTTCGCGCGGTTTTGCGCCGTGTTGTCGCTGGTGACATGGACGCTGGTCATTTGCGCGGGCCGGCTGATTGCGTACGTCTGACTCGCTGGAGTGATGCTTAAGACGCAATAACCACCGCCAATTTGATGTAACGCAAAGCGAGGCCTGGCCACGCTCAAGGTTTCAAGGCGCGGGACGTTAAGGCTGGGCTGAATCCTTACGAGTCGAGCCCCCTGATGAACAACCTGAGTATTCGCCACGGCCTGCTGGCGACGCTGGTGATTTTCGGCCTCATGATCGTTTTTGGCGCCGCGCTGGGCGTCAGCCAACTGAGTGCCAGCAGCGAGGCGGCGGAACGCGTGCATGTCATTGCCACGCGCGCGCTGCTGCTGAACGATGCCTACAAGGACATGACCCGTGCGCGCTCGGCGCTGACGCGCGCCTACAGCTCGGCCAAGGCCAGCGGCCAGGTCAACGACGACGCGCTGGCCAGCGCGCAGAAGTCGATCGGCAAGTCGAAGGACGAACTCGATGGCTTCGAGAAGGCCGTGGCCTTCCCCGAGCAGGACGCCGCCACGCGCGACGACATCATCGCGGCGGGCCGCGCTCATATGGAAGTGGTGCAGCGGGGCCTGGACGCGCTGCGCAAGAACGACCCCGACGGCTACGCCGCCATCAACGACAAGGACATCACGTCGTCCGGCGCGAAGTACTCGGCCGGCGTGGAGCGCTTCCAGCAATTCGCCGAGAAGCTGAACGACGACGCCACGGCCGACGGGCGCAAGCGGCTGAATCGCGTGATCCTGCTGGTGTGCGTGGGCCTGGCCATGTCAGCCGCGCTGATCGTGGTGGTGCACCTGGCGCTGCGCCGGCTGGTGGTGACGCCGCTGAACCAGGCGCGCGACCTGATCATGCGCGTGGCCGATGGCGACCTGACCATCGAGGTGCCGCAGGCGGGCCGCAACGAAATCGGCCAGCTGCTCCATGCGCTGTCGCGCATGCAGGCCGGCCTGACGCAGACCGTGAACAAGGTGCGCGCCGGCTCCGACGCCGTGACGATTGGCGCGCGCGAGATTGCCGCCGGCAACACCGACCTCTCGTCGCGTACCGAAGAGCAATCGTCGGCGCTCGAGCAAACGGCCGCCAGCATGGAGCAGCTGACGTCGACGGTGGGCAACAACGCCGAGAGCGCCACGCATGCCAGCCAGCTGGCCCGCAACGCGGCCGACCTGGCAGCGCGCGGCGGCGAGGTAGTGCGCGGCGTGGTGCATACGATGAGCGAGATCAATTCGAGTTCGCAAAAGATCGTCGACATCATCGGCGTGATCGACGGCATTGCGTTCCAGACCAACATCCTGGCGCTCAACGCCGCCGTGGAAGCGGCCCGCGCGGGCGAGCAGGGGCGCGGGTTTGCCGTGGTGGCCGGCGAGGTGCGCAGCCTGGCGCAACGCAGCGCCAATGCCGCCAAGGAAATCAAGGGCCTGATCGATTCGTCGGTGGGCAAGGTGGATGCCGGCAGCCAGCAGGTGGAGCAGGCCGGCAGCACCATCGAGGAAATCGTGGCGGCCGTGAAGCGCCTGGCCGACACGGTGAGCGAGATTTCGGCGGCGTCGCTGGAGCAATCGTCGGGCATCACCCAGGTCAGCGAGGCGGTGTCGCAGATGGAGCAGGTGAACCAGCAGAACGCCGCGCTGGTGGAACAGGCCGCGGCCGCCGCCGATTCGCTCGAATCGCAGGCCAACCAGCTGGCCGCCGCGGTGGCCACGTTCCGCCTGGGCTGAGCCCCGTCGGGCGGGCACTGGTCCGCCCGTCAGCCGGCTAGCTGTTCCTCCACGAACAGCAGCCGGTCGTTGCCCCAGTACAGCTTGTCATCGACGATGAAGCTGGGAGCGCCAAAGATGCCGCGCGCCACCGCTGCCTCGGTCACGCGCTTGAGTTCGGCCTTGACGTCGGCATCGTCGAGCATCGCCAGCGCTTCACGCGGGTCCAGCCCCGCCGCCACCAGCACCTGCCCGATCACGTTCGCGTCATTGAGGTTCTGGCCGGTTTCCCACATGGCACTGAAGATGGCCGCCACATAGCGTTGGAAGGCTGCGTCGCCCTGGCGCTGGTAGCCAATCGCGCCGCGCATCAGCGCCAGCGTGTTCACCGGAAAATGCGGATTGAGCCGGAACGGCACGTCGTAGCGCCGCGCCCAGCAGTCCAGGTCGCCATCGGACCACTGACGCTTGGCCGGAATCTCCATCGGGCTATGGTTGCCCGTGGCCTTGAACACCCCGCCCAGCAGCATCGGCCGCCACACGATGGTGGCGCCGGTGCGCGCCGCCACGCGCGGCAGCTCCTTGTAAGCCAGGTACGAATAGGGGCTGCCGAAGTCAAAGAAGAATTCCACCTGCTTGCTCATCGCGTGTCTCCGTTGTGGTTGGAATGGTGGCAATCGTCAGGGCGAAGTGACTTGCATTGTGACAGGAACGCAATCGTTCGGAACGGCTGTCGTCGCGGACGGCTGCAAATTCCGGCTTGACTTTATATCGTACGATATATATCTTACGATACGTCTTACGACATATCGGAGTGCGACATGCGACATCTCTTTGGTCACAAGGGTCATCATCACGGGTTTGGCGGGCATCACCACGGCATGGGCCGCGTGATGGCGGCCATGGCAATGGGCATGGGGCGGGGCCGTGGTGGCGGCTTCTGGGCCCCGGGCGGCGGCGGTGGCGATTTCGGAGGCGACGACGGTTTCGACGGCGAGAACCTGCGCCGCGGCCGCAAGTTCAGCGCGGAAGACCTGCAGTTGCTGCTGCTCTCGCTGCTCGACGAGCAGCCGTCGCACGGCTATGAATTGATCAAGGCGCTGGAGGCGCGCACCGGCGGCTTCTACAAGCCCAGCCCCGGCGTGGTGTATCCGGCGCTGACGTTCCTGGAAGACGTGGGCTACGCCACGGTGGACCTGGAAGGCAACAAGAAGCGTTACCAGCTTGCCGATGCGGGGCGCGCCTACCTGGACCAGCACCGCGAACGCCTGGAGCAGATGGTGGCCCGCCTGCAGCACGTGGCCCGCAAGATGGATTTCATGCGCCGCGCCATGAGCGGCCAGCCGCAGCGCGAAGCCGACGAGGGTGGCTGGGCGCCGGAACTGGTGCGCGTGCGTGGGCGACTCAAGCAGATGCTGATGATGCGCAGCGGCGCATCGGCCGAAGAGCAGCGGCGTATCGCGGCGATCCTCGAACGCGCGCTCGACGACATCGAAGGCGGCGCGGGTGGTGAGGCCGGCAGCCAGCACAACCAGCCGGAGGCCTGAGCATGAGCGATACTCGTGACCTGACCGTACAGCGCGTGCGCCATCCGCTCAAGATGCGCCTGCTCAAGGTACTGCGTACCCGCAAGGTGTCGCCGCAACTGCTGCGCGTGACGCTGGGCGGCGAGGACCTGGCCGACTTCATCTCCGGCTCGTTCGACGACCACATCAAGGTCTTCTTTCCCGAGCCCGGCGCCAGTCAGCCGGTGTTGCCGCAGGCGGGGCCCGACGGCATCAAGTTCCAAGAGGGGCAGCCGCGGCCGCAGATGCGCGACTACACGCCGCGCCGCTACGACACCGCCGCGCGCGAGCTGGACATCGAATTCGTGCTGCATGGCGACGGGCCCGCGTCCACCTGGGCCGCACAGGCGCAGCCGGGCCAGTACCTGGGCGTGGGCGGGCCGCGCGGCTCGTTCGTGATTCCGCGCGAGTTCGACTGGCACCTGCTGATCGGCGACGACACGGCGCTGCCCGCCATCGGCCGCCGCCTCGAGGAACTGGGCCCGCAGGCGCGCGTGATCGTGGTGGCCGAAGTGGCCGATGCCTCGGCGCGCATTCCGCTGGCCACTGGCCCACATGCCGAGGTGCACTGGGTGCACCGCGACGAGCACGGCGCCGACGGCGAGGACGTGCCCGAAGGCAGCCAACTCGCGCCCACGCTGCGCTGGCTGAGCCTGCCCGAAGGCGAGGGCTATGTCTGGGCGGCCGGCGAAGCGGCCGCGATGCGCGAGGTGCGGCAGTACCTGGTGAACGAGCGCGGCATTGCGAAGGCGCGCATCCGGGCGTCGGCCTACTGGAAGCGCGGCAACGCGGCCGTGCACGAAACGATCGACGACTGATCTGAAAGTATGGTTTCCGTGGCGACGCGGCGCGGCTACACTGCCTGCACGCCTTTGCCAATATTGCTGGCATCGCCAACATTGCCACGGACCCTTCCATGCCTCGTTTTCATCCGCTGCCGCTGCTCGGCGCCCTGACCGCCGCCACCGTGTTGGCCGCCTGCGCGCCAGACTCGTTCCGCAACTACGAAGCGCGCGGCCTGAACAGCTATCTCGACAAGATCCAGGACGTCTGCGCCAACACGCGCCTGAACGGCCAGCCGCTGGGCGAGTGGCTGCGCAGCGGATCGGACGACAGCGACAGCAACTACGTCTACTGGCTCGACCAGACCTCGCGCCTGTACTACAGCCGCATCACGGTGCCCCAGTACCGCGATTCGATTGCGGGGTCGTTCGGCGGCAGCCAGACCAATGCCGACGCGCTGGACTGCATCGTGCGCATCTTGCCGGCAGACCGGCCGACCAGCCCGCCAGGCGGGATGTTCTGATTTTTTCCTGCATGGCCAGTTGTGCGATGGCGCGCGGCTGGCTATGATCAGTCCCCAGCGGCCGAGACAACGGCCGCGACGTCGCTCGGACGGTTCCGGGCGCTTACGTAAAGGACTCCTCCATGACTGCCGAATCCGGCAAGCGCCGCTTTGCGCGCATCGATCGTCTTCCCCCGTACGTCTTCAATATCACCGCCGAGCTCAAGATGGCCGCCCGCCGCCGTGGCGAGGACATCATCGACATGAGCATGGGCAACCCCGACGGTGCCACGCCGCCGCATATCGTGGCCAAGCTCGTCGACGCCGCGCAGCGGTCCGACACGCACGGCTATTCGGCGTCGAAGGGCATTCCGCGCCTGCGGCGGGCCATCTCGCACTGGTATCGCGAGCGCTATGACGTGGAGATCGATCCGGACAAGGAGGCCATTGTCACGATCGGCTCGAAGGAGGGGTTGGCCCACCTGATGCTGGCCACGCTGGACCGTGGCGACACCGTACTGGTGCCCGATCCGAGCTACCCGATTCATATCTACGGCGCGGTGATCGCCGGCGCCGACATCCGCTCGGTGCCGCTCACGCCGGGCATCGACTTCGTTGCCGAGCTGGAACGCGCCATCCGGGGCAGCTATCCGAAGCCGAAGATGATCGTGCTGGGCTTTCCGTCGAATCCGACGGCGGCCTGCGTGGAACTCGATTTCTTCGAGCGCGTGATTGCGCTGGCGCGCAAGCACGACATCTTCGTGGTGCACGACCTGGCCTATGCCGACATCGTCTTCGACGGCTGGAAGGCGCCGTCGATCATGCAGGTGCCCGGCGCCAAGGACATCGCCGTGGAGTTCTTCACGTTGTCGAAGAGCTACAACATGGCGGGCTGGCGCATTGGCTTCATGGTGGGCAACCCCGACCTGGTGGCCGCGCTGACGCGCATCAAGAGCTATCACGACTACGGCACGTTCACGCCGCTGCAGGTGGCGGCCATCGCCGCGCTGGAAGGCGACCAGCAGTGCGTGAAGGAGATCGCCGCGCAATACCAGTCGCGCCGCGACGTACTGGCACGCGGACTGATCGAGGCCGGCTGGCCCGTGGATATCCCCAAGGCGTCGATGTATATCTGGGCGCGGATTCCCGAAGCGTATCGCGCGCTCGGTTCGCTCGAATTCTCGAAGCAGCTGCTGGCCAAGGCCAAGGTGTCGGTGTCGCCCGGTATCGGCTTTGGCGACTATGGCGACGAGTATGTACGCTTCGCGCTGATCGAGAACGAGTCGCGCATCCGCCAGGCGGTACGCGGCATCAAGGCCATGTTCCGCGCCGACGGGCTGGTGAAGACGGTGGAGGGGTGAGCCGGGTCTGCGTCATGTGCCCGTGTTGTCTCCCCTCTCCCGCCCGCGGGAGAGGGGCGGGGGAGAGGGCAAACGGTTGATGGACCAGCCAGCCATCTCGTAGCCGAGTAGCAGAAGCGCTTGCCCTCTCCCCCAACCCCTCTCCCGCCTGCGGGAGAGGGGAGCAAACGGAACGGCATCGCTTCACCCCCTCAAACACCAAAATACGCCACGAACCGCTTCATGATGGGCGACAGCGCTGCGGCGCGGTGGGCCATCAGGATGCGGCTGGCTGCGTCGGGGCCGGCGATGTTGCGGTAGGCCACGCCCGGGATGCCCGTGCGCGCGTAGATGGCTGGCAACACCGACACCCCCGCGCCACTGGCCACGAGGCCGATGATGGTGGTGGCCTCGCGCGCTTCCTGGGCGACGTTCGGCGCGAAGCCCGAACGGTTGCATAACGTGGTCACGTGGTCGAACAGCCCGCAGCCCAGCCCGCGCGGGAACAGCAAAAACCGTTCGGCGGACAACACGCTGATGTCGATATCGTCGGCACCGGCCGCCAGCGCATGGGCCTGCGGCAACACGGCCACGAGCCGGTCGTCCAGCACCTCGCGCACGGCGATGCTGGCCGGCGGGCGGAACTGCGGCGACGGGCGCAGGAACGCGATGTCGATCTCGCCCTGTTCGAGTTGCTGGAGCTGCTGCCCAGTGGACAGGTGCACCAGTTCCAGCCGCGCATGGCGATGCGCCTCGCGGAACGCGTGTACCGCGCGCGGAAATACATCCTGCATCGGCACCGATGCCGTGAAGCCGACGCGAATCTCGCCTGCCTCGCCCGATGCCACCTGCTTGACCACCTCGCGTGCCTGATCGAGATTGGCGAGCGCCGCGCGTGCCTTGTCCAGGAACAGTTCGCCCGCCGGCGTCAGGGCCACATGGTGGCGCGACCGCTCCAGCAGCGGGCTGCCCAGTTCATCTTCGAGTGCCTTGATCTGCACGCTCAGCGGCGGCTGGCTCACATGCAGCCGGCGCGCGGCCTCGCTGAAGCTCAGTGCCTCGGCCACGGCCACGAAATATCGGAGTTGGCGGAAGTCCATAGGCCATCCTTGATACGAAATCGAAATAACCAGACATCTGAAAACGTATTGGACAGTATCACGGCCGCCGCCCAGAATGCGAGCACATCCTCACAACATTCTGGAGACTTGCATGCTGCGCGGCCTCGCTCGGTTTCATCTTTCGCAGGGCGCGCGCCGCCCGCTCATGACCACGCTGGTGGCGCTATCGCTGGCGCTGGCCGGCGGGGCGGCACGTGCCGACAGCTATCCTGACAAGCCCATCCGCCTGGTAGTGCCGTACGCGGCCGGCGGCGCGGTGGACATCGTGGCGCGCTCGGTGGGCCAGCGCATGAGCCAGCTGCTCAAGCAGCCGATCATCGTGGACAACCGCCCCGGCGCCAGCACCAATATCGGCATGGATTTCGTGGCCAAGGCCCCGGCCGATGGCTACACCATCATGATGGCGTCGAACAGCCTGGCCACCAACGCCGCGCTGTTCAACAAGCTCGGTTTCAACCCGTCCACAGACTTCGCGCCCGTGGCGCGCATCGGCGAGGCCTCGCTGGTGGTGGTGGTGCCGGCGAAGTCGCCGATCAAGTCGCTGAAAGACCTCGTGGCCCAGGCCAAGGCCCAGCCCGGCAAGCTCAACTACGCCTCGGCCGGCAACGGCAGCTCCGGCCACCTGGCTGGCGAGATGCTGAAAGACGCGGCCGGCATCGACGTGCTGCACGTGCCGTACAAGGGCGGCGCGCCGGCCATCACCGACCTGATCGGCGAGCGCATCACGTTCATGCCGATCAACCCGCTGGAAGTCATCTCGCACATCAAGGCCGGCACGCTGCGTCCGCTGGCCGTGGCCAGCGCCACCCATTCCGCGCAACTGCCCAACGTGCCCACGTCGAAGGAAGAAGGGCTGCCGAACTTCACCGCGTCGGTGTGGTGGGGCCTGGTGGCGCCGGCCAAGACGCCCGCGCCGATCATCAAGCAGCTCAACACCGCCGCCAACACGGCGCTGGCCGACCCCGAAGTGAAAAAGCAGCTGGGCCAGCTTGGCGTGACGATCGTGTCGGGCTCGCCGGAGCAGTTCGGCCAGTTCGTGAAGACCGAAACCACCACATGGAACAACGTGATCCGCAAGGCCGGCATTACCGCCGACTGACGGATCGACAAACCGACGGGCCGGCACGCGCCCCCGCGTTTTCAGGAACTGACAGATGTCCGAGCAACAAGCAAACCAACCTTCGATCCTGGTCGTCAGCGCGCACGCTGCCGACTTCGTCTGGCGCGCGGGCGGCGCCATTGCGCTGTACGCCGAGCGCGGCTACCACGTGCGCATCGTGTGCCTGTCGTTCGGCGAGCGCGGCGAATCGGCCAAGATGTGGCGCCAGCCGGGCATGACGATCGAGCGCGTCAAGGCCGCGCGTCTGGAAGAGGCGCAGCGCGCCGCCAAGATCCTGGGCGGCACGCTCGAATGCTTCGACCTGGGCGACTATCCGCTGCGCGTGCCCGACCACGCGCTGCTGCGGCTGGCCGACATCTATCGCGAGATTCGCCCCGAGTTCGTGCTGAGCCATTCGCGCGAGGACATCTACAACTTCGACCACCCGCTCGCCACGCACGTGGCGCAGGAGGCCCGCGTGATTGCGCAGGCCCACGGCTACAAGCCCGAAGTGCCGGTAATCGGCGCGCCGCCGGTGTTCCTGTTCGAGCCGCACCAGCCCGAGCAATGCAACTGGAAGCCCGATGTGCTGCTGGACATCTCGGCCGTGTGGGAAAAAAAGCAGCGCGCCTTCACCACCATGGCCGCGCAGGAGCACCTGTGGGAGTACTACACGCGCGTGGCGCTGCAGCGCGGCGCGCAGGCATCGCGCAATTCGGACAAGAAGATTCAGTATGGGGAAGGCTACGCACGCGTATTCCCCCACGTCACGGAGGCCCTGGCATGAGAACCGTTGCCTATCGCAACATCCTGCGCGCCGACGCGCGCGACATCGAGACGCTGGGCAAGGCCGGCGTGGCCACGGTGCACGAGGCCCAGCGCCGCACCGGGCTGATGAAGCCGTACCTGCGGCCGATCCAGTCGGGCACCGCCATCGCGGGCAGCGCCGTGACGGCGCTGATGCATCCCGGCGACAACTGGATGATCCACGTGGCCGTGGAGATGATCCAGCCTGGCGACGTGCTGGTGGTGGCCCTGACGAGCGACTGCACCGGCGGCGTGTTCGGCGACCTGTTGGCCACGTCGCTGAAGGCGCGCGGGGCGCGCGGGCTGATCCTGGACGCGGGCTGCCGCGACGTTGCCACGCTCAACGCGATGGGCTTCCCGGTCTGGTCGCGTGCGGTGTCGGCGCAGGGCGCGGTCAAGGAGACGGTGGGCGCAGTCAATGTGCCCGTGGTCTGTGCCGGCGCCCAGGTGCGGCCCGGCGACGTGATCGTTGCCGACGACGATGGCGTGGTGGTGGTGGCGCGCCCGCACGCGGCCGAGGTGGCGCGCAAGGCGGTGGAGCGCGAGGCGCTGGAAGCCGGCAAGCGCGAGACACTGGCGTCGGGCGTGCTGGGCGTGGACATGTACAACATGCGTCCGGCGCTGGCCGCCAAGGGCCTGGTCTACGCTGACCAGACCGTGGACTGGTACAGCGGCGCCGACGAGGCCTGATCCGCCTGCCTGCCGCATCTGGTATAAGACCCCGGGAACATCGAAGCCGACCCCCGCCGGCGCGGGCGGGTCGGTGCATCCGGGGGAAGACAGATGGAATTGCGCCAGCTTCAGTATTTCGTGCGGGTGGTCGAGCTGGGCAGCATGAGCCGTGCCGCGCTCGAACTCGACATGGTGCAATCGGCGGTCAGCCAGCAGATCAGCCGCCTGGAAAGCGAACTGGCCACCCGGCTGCTGCGCCGCACGCCGCAGGGCGTGACGCCCACCGAGGCCGGGCTCGCCTTTTTCCATGAAGCTCAGCTCACGCTCCGCCATGCCGAACAGGCGCGCCGCGCGGCCCACCAGGCGCGGCTGACGGGCGCCGTCAGCGTGGGCCTGGCGCCCACCACTGCATCGGTCATCGGCGTGCCGCTGATCCGCGCCATGCGCGAGCGTTACCCCGACGTGCGGCTGCACATCGTCGAAAGCCTGTCCGGCCATCTCACCGCCATGCTCAACGCGCGGCAGCTCGACCTTGCCGTGCTGTTCAACACCCACGCGGCGCGCCGCTGGACGGTCATGCCGCTGCTGGAGGAAACGCTGTTCCTGATCCAGTCGCGCGCGGCGCTGCCGCAAGGCAAGGCCGACCCGCCCACGCAGCGCACGCTGCCTGACCTGGTGGACGTGCCGCTGATCATGCCGAGCAGCGCGCACGGCCTGCGCAGCACGCTCGATGCCGCGTTCGCGCGCGCGAAGGTGACGCCGCGCGTGGTGCAGGAGGTCGATTCGCTGGCCATGCTGATGGAGGCCGTCGACATGGGGTTTGGCGCCACGCTGCAGCCATGGGCCGCCGTGGGCCGCTATCCCGATGCGGAAACGCGCTTCCACCTGGCCCAGGTGGACGACCCGCAGGTGGGCCGCAAGAACCTGCTGTGCAGCTTGTCCGACGATGAACTGTCGCCCGCCGCGCTGGCGTTGCGCGTGGTGCTGGCCGACACGGCCCGCGGACTCGTCAGGTCGGGCGAGTGGCGCGGGGCGAGGTTGCTGGAAGCCTGAGCCCTCTCATCCCGCACCCGGCCCGGGCTGGTGGAATGCCGGGCGGCTTCCTATCCTTCTGTGTGAAAGGGCGGCGGTGCCGCCGGATACGCCCGGCGCGAGCGCGCCACGCCCATTTGCCCAAGGGGCGGGGTGGTCGGCATGCGCGCATTGATTCTCTGTTCCGTGCAATTCCTGCTGGCGGTCACGTGGACGCTCTATGTGGCCTTCCTGCCGCAACTGGCCGCGCAGGCCGGCCTGCCGCGCACCCAGGTGGCGTGGGTATTGATGATGGACCAGTTGATCTTTGTCGTCATGGACCTGGCGCTGGGCATCGGGGCCGACCGCGTGGCCAACGCCATGCGCAGGCTGGGCGGCTGGATGCTTGGGTTGTCCGTGGTCTCGGCGCTGGCCTTCGCGCTGCTCCCCGGGGTGGCGTCTCCGGCCTGGCTCATTGGGCTGGCCGTTGTCTGGGCGGCCACCTCATCGGCGTTGCGCGCGCCAGCCATGGTGCTGATCGCACGCCGCCTGCATGGTGGCGCCCCGTCGTTTCTGGTGGGGTGTTCGCTGCTGGGCGTGGGACTTGCCGGTGCCGTGGCGCCGGTCTTGACCGCACGGCTGCGTGACGTGTCGCCGCTGCTGCCTTTCATGGCTGCCAGTGTGGCGCTGGTGATCGCCGTGGTGGCGTTGCGAAGGTTGGAGCCTGCCCCGGCGCTCGCGGATGACACGACTGCGCCAGCCCCGCCGCGACGTTTGCCGATGGCCCACACGTGGCTGCTATTCCCGGCGTTCGGATTGCTCGCGCTTGGATTTCAGGTCCACACCGCGGTGAATTCGGCACCGGCCTATCTGCGCTACGTATCCGCCGCGCAGCTCGTGCAGGTGACGCCGGCGTTCTGGATCGGCTTCGCGCTGTGCGTGTTGCTACCGGAGGCCCCGGCACTGCGGCGCTATCCCGCACGGGTGATGCTGCTGGCGGCCGCGGTGCTGGGGGCGCTGGCGCTGTCCGCTTTCGCATCGGCGGAATCGCTTTCCGCGGTGCTGGTGGCCCAGTGCGCTGCGGGCGGCCTATGGGGCATCGCGCTTGGCGCAGTGCTCAATGCAGCGCTCGATGCTGGCCAGGTCGGCCGCGAAGGCGCGTTCACCGGCCTGGTATTTGCCGTGGCAGCAAGCGCCGCATTCCTGCGGATTGCCACGGTGGCGTCGGGCGCGGCCAAGACCGGCCCGCTGGCCCCATGGCTGCCATGGGCGCCAGCCCTGGTATGGAGCCTCGCGGCACTGCTGCTGGCTGCTTTCGTGGCAGGCAATCTGCGGGTCCGGGATGGCCGTCCAGGGTCGTATATCAATACGTAGCCGCCCACAGGCCGACCGGACGGCCATGCCCGCCAATGCACCCATGGCGCTTGCGATGCAACCGCGCTGGCTGGTGCCGTCCAGCCCCATCACGATTCGTGATACCCCCATGCCGGACAAGGGCTGAGCAGCCTTCCGGCGGGCGGATAGAGTCCGGGACAGACTCTTGAAGCCATAGAACAGCCGTGTCCCTCCCCAACCAATACTCCTGCCGGCAGGGCGTTTGCGCATGATCGACGTCCTGGTAATCGGCGGCGGCAATGCCGCCCTCTGTGCCGCGCTGATGGCCCGCGAAGCCGGGGCCAGCGTGATGCTGCTCGAAGCGGCCCCGCGCGAATGGCGCGGCGGCAATTCCTCCCATACCCGCAACCTGCGCTGCATGCACGACGCGCCGCAGGACGTGCTGATCGACGCCTACCCCGAAGAGGAGTACTGGCAGGACCTGCTCAAGGTCACCGGCGGGCTGACCGACGAGACCCTCGCGCGGCTGGCCATCCGGGCCTCGTCGACCTGCCGCGACTGGATGCGCAGCCACGGCGTGCACTTCCAGCCGCCGCTCTCGGGCGCGCTGCATGTGGCCCGCACCAATGCCTTCTTCATGGGCGGCGGCAAGGCGCTGGTCAACGCGTACTACCGCAGCGCCGAGCGGCTGGGCGTGCAGATCCGCTACAACGCGCCGGTCGATGCAATCGAACTGGACGGCGACCGCTTCGTGGCGGCCCGCATCGGCGCCGAGCGCATCGAGGCCCGCGCCTGCGTGCTGGCCGCCGGCGGCTTCGAATCGAACCGCGCATGGCTGCGCGAGGCCTGGGGCCAGAACGAACGTGGCGAATGGCCGGCCGACAATTTCCTGATCCGCGGCACGCGCTTCAACATGGGCGTGCTGCTGCGATACATGATCGACGCGGGCGCCGATGCGATTGGCGACCCGTCGCAATCGCACTGCGTGGCCATCGACGCGCGCGCACCGCTCTATGACGGCGGCATCTGCACGCGTATCGACTGCGTCTCGCTGGGCGTGGTGCTGAACGCCAACGGCGAGCGCTTCTACGACGAAGGCGAGGATTTCTGGCCCAAGCGCTATGCCATCTGGGGCCGGCTGGTGGCACAGCAGCCGCAGCAGATCGGCTATTCGATCATCGACGCCAAGGCCGTGGGGCGCTTCATGCCGCCCGTGTTCCCCGGCGTCAAGGCCGACACGCTGCCGGAGCTGGCGCGCAAGCTGGGGCTGGACGTTGCCACCTTCCTGCGCACCATCAATGACTACAACGCGGCCTGCCGCGTTGGCACGTTCGACCACACCACGCTGGACGACTGCCATACCGAGGGCGTGGCGCCGGCCAAGACGCACTGGGCGCGCCCGATCGACACCGCGCCGTTCTATGGCTACGCGCTGCGGCCAGGCATCACCTTCACCTATCTGGGCCTGAAGGTGAACGAGGAAGCGGCCGTGCATTTCGGCGGCAAGCCCAGCCGCAACCTGTTCGTGGCCGGCGAGATGATGGCCGGCAACGTGCTGGGCAAGGGCTACACGGCCGGCGTGGGCATGGCCATCGGCACCGCGTTCGGCCGCATCGCGGGCACCCAGGCGGCCAGGGCGGCCAGGTCAACGTGCCCGACCGGCGCGGCACCCCGCGCAAACCAGGCATCACAGGCATCACAGGAAACGGAACATGCAACATCTTGAAGCGCTGACCCGCGAGGCGGCGGCGCTGGCGAACGGCGCGCTGCCCCTGACCACGGACGAGGCCGAGGTGGCCCGTACCCTGCAGATCTGCAATGCCTGCCGCTATTGCGAGGGCTTTTGCGCGGTGTTTCCGGCCATGACGCGCCGGCTGGACTTCCCCAAGGCCGATATCCACTATCTGGCCAATCTTTGCCACAACTGCGGCGCCTGCTACCACGCCTGCCAGTACGCGCCGCCGCACGAGTTCGCGGTGAACATTCCGCAGGCCATGGCCAAGGTGCGCGTGCAGACGTACGGCGACTTCGCGTTCCCGGCCGTGCTGGGCGGCCTGTACCGGCGCGCCGGCATGACGGTGGCGCTGGCGCTGGCCGGCGGGCTGGCCCTGTTCCTGCTGATGGTGCTGGCCATGCGCGGTTCGCTGTGGCACGCGCCGCTGGCCGGCAATTTCTACGCGATCTTTCCGCACAACCTGCTGGCGGCGATGTTCGGCGCGGTGTTCCTGTGCGCGGTGGTGGCGCTGGGCATTGGCGTGGCGCGGTTCTGGCGCCAGGTGACGCCCGGCACGCGCAGCGGCGATGCGGCTGGCGCGGCGCTGGGCGGCGCGGCGCACGACGCGCTGAAACTCAAGTATCTGGACGGCGGCCACGGCCAGGGCTGCAACAACGATGACGACGCTTTCACGCTGCTGCGGCGCCGCTTCCACCATTTCACGTTCTACGGCTTCATGCTGTGCTTCGCCGCCACCACCGTGGCCACGCTGTATCACTACCTGCTGGACCTGCACGCGCCGTATCCGGTGACCAGCGTGCCGGTGCTGCTGGGCATCGCGGGCGGCATTGGCCTGCTGGTGGGGCCGGCCGGCCTGCTGTGGCTGAACCTGAAGCGCGACCCGCGCACGATGGACGCGAAGCAGAAGCCCATGGACCGCGGCTTTATCGCACTGCTGTTCCTGACCAGCGCCAGCGGCCTGGCGCTGCTGGCGGGCCGCGAGACCGGCGCCATGGCGGCGCTGCTGGCGGTGCACCTGGGCATTGTGATGGCGCTGTTCCTGACCTTGCCCTACGGCAAGTTCGCGCACGGCATCTATCGCAGCGCGGCCTTGCTGAAGTACCACATCGAGAAGCGCCGGCCCAGCGATCTGGCGCTGGGCGCGGACTGAGCCGGCAACCATCAGGCATTCACCAAGGAGACAAGACATGACAAAACCCGGGGTGCTGAACATCCCATCCATGCGCGGCCAGTGCAGCGAGGCGGAATGGCAGGCGCGCGTGGACCTGGCGGCCTGCTACCGGCTGGTGGAGCTGTATGGCATGGCCGACATGATGGCCAACCATATCTCGGTGCGCGTGCCCGACGAGGAAAACGCCTTCCTGATCAACCCGTACGGAATGATGTACGAGGAGATCACGGCCTCTTGCCTGATCAAGGTGGACCACGACGGCAAGATCCTCTCGAAGCCCGATTTCGGCGCGCTGGACTACGGCATCAACAAGGCCGGCTACGTGATTCACAGCGCCGTGCACGAGGCACGGCCCGAAGTGGCCTGCGTGATCCATACCCATAGCTGGGCGTCGATGGCCGTGTCTTCGCTGGCCTGCGGACTGCTGCCCATTACGCAGACGGCCATGCGCTTCCTGCGGATCGGCTACCACGACTACCAGGGCGTGGTGCTCGACACGGCCGAGCAGGCCTCGCTGATTGCGGATCTGGGCCGTGGTGAAGCGCTGATCCTGCGCAACCACGGCGCGCTGACGGTGGGCAACACCGTGGGCGAGGCGTTCAACTGGATGCACCGGCTGGAACTGGCGTGCCGCTCGCAGGTGGCAGCCATGTCTTGCAACACGCCGCTGCAGGACGTGCCCGCCGACGTGCTGCAGGAGACGTGGAACAACTACCAGCCCGGCACGCGCCGTCCGTACGGGGTGATGGAGTGGCCGGCGCTGCTACGCAAGCTGGACCGCATCGACCCGGGCTTCCGCGACTGACCCGGATGCGCGGCGGGTGCCTTCCCGGCGCCCGCAACCCGCCCCGCAAAGACGGCGGCCGGGCACAAAAACACAAGAAACGACGACTGGACGGAGACAAACCATGCATGGCATCGCCCCCCGAAAACTTCTCGCGCCCTGGCTGCTCGCCAGCGCCCTGTCCACCGGCCTGATGATGGCGCCCCACGCCCGCGCCCAGGAATATCCGGCCAAGCCGGTGCGCGTGGTGGTGGCCTTCACGGCCGGCGGCACCACCGACATGCTGGCGCGCAGCGTCAGCCAGCAGCTGGCGCAACGCTTCAAGCAATCGTTCGTGGTCGACAACCGCCCCGGCGCCGGCGGCAATATCGGCACGGAGTTCGTGGTGCGCGCGCCGGCCGACGGCTATACGCTGCTGGTGAACTCGGTGGGCCCGATCTCGATCAACCAGACGCTGTACAAGAAGCTCAACTACGACCCGCTGACCGACCTGGTGCCGGTGGTGCAGATCGCCGATGTGCCCAACGTGCTGGTGGTGCATCCGTCGCTGCCGGTCAAGACCTTCGAAGAGTTCGTGGCCTATGCCAAGGCCAACCCGGGCAAGCTCAACTACAGCTCCACGGGCGTGGGCACGTCGTCGCACCTGTCGGGTTTCATGCTGACCGAACGGATGGGCGCGCCGGCCACCCACGTGCCGTACAAGGGCGCCGATGCGTTGAACGACCTGTTGTCGGGGCGCATCCAGTTCATGTTCGCCACCATTCCGTCGGTGATGTCGCATATCCAGGCCGGCAAGCTGCGCGCGCTGGCGGTGACCAGCGCAAAGCGCTCGCGCTCGCTGCCTGACCTGCCCACCGTGGCCGAGAAGGGCTTCCCGGGCTTCGAGGCCGGCTCGTGGTTCGGCTTCTTCGCGCCGCGCGGCACGCCGCCGGACGTGGTGACCAAGGTCAATCAGGCGGTGAACGACATCCTGCCGTCGCTGCAGGCGCAGATGATTCGCGAGGGCGCCGATCCGGTTGGCGGCTCGCCGAAGCAGTTCGGCGATTTCACGCAGAAGGAGTACGTCAAGTGGAAGGCCGTGGTAAAGGCCTCGGGCGCCACGGTGGACTGAGCCGCGCCATGACATCGCCATCGCCTGATTCGCAACCGCTGCGCATCCTGCTGTCCGCCGACGCGCTGCGCGCGAACCGCGCCGGCATCGACGCGGCCGCCGGTGGCTCGGCCGCCTGGCAGCCGGTGGTGGTGCCGGACGTGGCGGACGGCCGTATCGTGGATGCCGACGTGGCCTTTGTGTCGCGCGACGTGACGGGGCTCTCTACCAAGCACGAGATTCTGCCCGCCACGCAGCGCTTCTACACCGCGATGCGCGCGGCGCCGTCGCTGCGCTGGACGCACACCCATTCGGCCGGCGCCGACCGGGCCATCTTCAGCCAGCTGCGCGAGCGCGGCGTGACCGTCACCACGTCGTCCGGCGCCAACGCCGGCGTGGTGGCGCAAACCGCGCTGGCTGGCCTGCTGGCCCTGGCGCGACACCTGCCGCAACTGCTCGACGCGCAGCGCGACCGGCGCTGGGCCCCTCTGATCGGCAGCGAACTGCCGCGCGACCTGCAGGGCCAGCGCGCCACGATCGTCGGCTGGGGTCCGATCGGTCAGCAGATTGGCGCCGTGCTGCGCGTGCTGGGGCTGGCGGTGACAGTCGTCCGGCAACGCGCCGAGGCGATGGAGCCGGGGTTCGAGCCGGTGACGTTCGCGCAGTTCGCCGCGGTGGTGCCGCGCACGGACTGGCTGATCCTGGCCTGCCCGCTCACCGACCGCACGCGCGGGCTGGTGGACGGCGCCACGCTGCAGGCGCTGCCCGCCGGCGCGCGGCTGGTCAATGTGTCGCGCGGCGAGGTGGTGGACGAAGCGGCGCTGATCGATGCGCTGCGCGCCGGCCGGCTGGGCGGCGCCTACCTCGATGTGTTCGCCCACGAGCCGCTGGACGCCGCGTCGCCGCTCTGGACGCTGCCCAATGTCATCGCCACGCCGCATAGCGCGGGCTTCTCGGATGGCAATGCCGCGCGCGTGGTGGAGATTTTCTGCGACAACCTGCGCCGCTGGCTGCAGGGCGACGCGCTTCGGAATCGCGTGCACTAGGCTGCGGCACGGGGGGCCCCGCGCAAGCGCCGCGCAATTTCAGACGCTTCCGCAGCATCTTGCGGAAATTTCTGCAACCCGGCGCCGCGCGTCGAGCGGACAATCAAGGCTTCCCAGCCGTGGGTCGCCAAGACCCCTTGACCGCGAGTGCCACCGTGTCTGCCGCCACGCTCACAACCGCTACCGTTCCTGCCACTACGTCCACCTCGATCGATATCGCGCTCGCCACATTGCCGCGCATCGTGGTTGCCGAGGACCATCCCGTGAACCTGCTGGTGCTGGTGGACCAGCTCCAGGCCGTTGGCGGCTGCGAGGTGGTGCCGTGTGAAACCGGGGAGGCCGCCTGGGCGGTGCTGCAGCAAGGCGATGCGGCGCTGCTGCTGACCGATCTGAGCCTGCCCGGCATGGACGGCCTGGAACTGGCCCGCGCGGTGCGCAGCCGCGAACAGCGCGCCGGTGAAGGGCGCCGCCTGCCCATCGTCGCCATCACGGCCACGGCGGAGCGCACAGAGCGGCGGGCATGCCGCGCTGCCGGCATCGACCTGGTGCTGGAGAAGCCGGTCAGCGTCTCGATGCTGGCCAGCCTGGTGGCGCGCTACGTCGATCGGCGCCGCTGACCGGCCACCGCGCCCCCCGATCTCAGTCTTCAACCTTTATCCCTTCCAGGCCGACGCGCGAATCACGCTGCAGAAATTGCCGCGATGGAAGTGCGGGTCCTTGTCGGCCAGCACATCGGCCTTGACGTTGCCGAAGGTCGTGTCGGGCTTGTGGCGGATGCCGTCGTAGAAGGCCTGGATGATGTCCTCCTTGAACTGTGCGGGGCGCGGATGCGCGTCTACCACCGCCGCGCGGTCGGTGTCGGCAAAGGTGTCGTAGCGGATGCCGAGCACGTCCATCTCCACGCCCGCCGTCACCAGGGCAATCTCGGGCGCCATGAACTCGGGAATGCCCGGCGTGGTGTGCAGGGCGATGGCGGTCCACACCTTTTCCACCTCCCGTTCGCCAATGCCACGGCTGCGCAGGAAGTTGGCGGCGGCGTTGGCGCCATCCACCTCGAAGCGCTTGTCCGGGCTGCTATGCGCGTGGGTCAGGCCCATGTCGTGGAACATCGCGCCCGCATACAGCAGTTCGGGGTCGTAGCGCAGGCCGCGATGCTGGCCCGCGAGCGCTGCCCAGTAGTAGACCCGGCTGGAGTGATGAAACAGCAGCGGCGATTCGGTGTCACGGACCAGCTCCGTGATCTCGCGCGCGAGTTGGCTGTCGGGAATGGCGATGTCGCCCACAGTGAAACGCATGGTTGGCTCCTGATCGGTTGGGGGTTGCTTCGAGTGTAGGAGTGGGGCTAGGATGTCTTCAATCGTCGTGGTACGACGAATTCAGACAAACCGCCGGAATCAGGACGATTGCGGACAACCTTGCGGTCAACCTCGCAATTTCTCCATGCCTGCCATACGAACTATCGGCCTGCTGGCCATCGAGGGCGTCCAGCTACTGGACGTGTCGGGGCCGCTCGACGTGTTTGCCGAAGCCAACGTGCAAGCGGGTGCCCAGGTCTACCAGCTGAAGGTGGTGGCTTGGCGGCGCGGGCCGCTCAGTGCGTCGTCGGGCGCCCGGCTGCTGCCAGACCTGGCCATCGAAGACGACCCGACCGGCCAGCACCCGCCTCGCTGGCACACGTTGCTGGTGGCGGGCGCGCCGCATGCGGGCGAGCAGGCCACCGCACCGCCGGTGCTCGACTGGTTGCGCGCGACGGCACCGGCCTCCCGGCGCTATGGGTCGGTCTGCAGTGGCGCGTTTTTGCTTGCCGAAGCGGGGCTGCTGGACGGGCGCCGCATCACCACGCACTGGGCCGCCGCCGACGCGCTGGCGGCGCGCTTCCCAAAAGTGACGGTCGATGCCGATGCCATTCACGTGCGCGACGGCAAGGTGCGCACGGCGGCGGGCGTCACCGCCGGCATGGATCTGGCGCTGGCGCTGGTAGAGGAAGACCTGGGGCGCGATATCGCGCTCAAGGTAGCCAGCCAGCTGGTGATGTTCTTCAAGCGGCCGGGCGGACAAGCCCAGTTCAGCCGCCAGGCACCCGCCACGGCAAACCGGTCTGCGTTGCAGGAATTGCAGCGCTGGGTGGCCGCGCATCCGGCCGAGCGTCACGATGTGCCGGCGCTGGCAGCGCGGATCGGGGTCAGCGCGCGGCATCTGTCGCGGCTGTTCCAGGACGAAGTGGGCGTGACGCCTGCCAACTGGGTGGAATCCGCGCGCGTGATGGCGGCCCGCCAACTGCTGGAGGAGGGCAACCAGGTACCCAAACAGGTGGCGGCCGCGTGCGGGTTCTCGAACGTGGATACGTTGCGCCGCGCCTTCATGCGCGTGGTGGGGGTCACGCCGGCCGAGTACCGCAAGCGGTATGCCGGGGCGGCCGGCTGAGCATCGCAAAGTCGCCAGTTCCCCGCCCACCGCGTGACGACGGCAGGCGGTTGAACCGGTCAGCGCGGGCTACATGTTCAGCGCGCGCTTCTGCACCGCCAGCGCGGCTTCGCGCATGACTTCCGAGAGCGACGGGTGCGGGTGGCAGATCATGCCGATATCCTCGGACGCCGCCTTGAATTCCATCGCCACCACGCCTTCTGCGATCAGGTCCGACGCGTTGGCCCCGATGATGTGCACGCCCAGCAGTTCGTCGGTCTGGGCATCGGCAATCATCTTGATGAAGCCTTCGGGGCGGCCCATGCCCAGCGCCCGGCCATTGGCCTGCATCGGGAACTGGCCGGCGCGGTAGGCGCGCCCCTCGGCCTTCAGCTGCGCCTCGGTCTTGCCCACCCATGCGATCTCGGGCTCGGTGTAGATCACCCACGGAATGCAGTTGTAGTCGATATGCGGCTTCTGGCCATCGATGACTTCGGCCACCAGCACGCCTTCGTCCTCGGCCTTGTGGGCCAGCATTGGGCCGCGCACCACGTCGCCAATCGCGTAGATGCCGGCCGTGGCCGTGCGGCACTGGTCGTCCACGGGAATAAAGCCGCGTGCGTCGGGCGCCAGGCCCACGGTATCGAGTCCCAGGTTGTCGGTGTTCGGCACGCGGCCGATCGACACGATCAGGCGGTCAGCATCGAGCTTCTGGTCGGCGCCGGCCTGGTCCTTGTAGCGGATGCTCACGCCCTTGCCGGTGACCTTCACCTCGCCAATGTTGACGCCCAGCTGAATGGTCAGGCCCTGCTTCTTGAACAGCTTGGCCGCCTCCTTGGCGATGCCTTCGTCGACAGTGCCCAGGAAGGACGGCAGCGCTTCGAGCAGCGTCACCTCGGCGCCCAGCCGGCGCCAGACCGAGCCCAGTTCCAGGCCGATGACGCCCGCGCCGATCACGGCGAGCTTTTTCGGCACGCTGTCGAAGGCCAGCGCGCCTTCGTTGTCGGACACGATCTTGTTGTCCACGGGCACGTTCGGCAGGTGGCGCGCCTTCGAGCCGGTGGCCACGATCACGTTGCGGGCCGTGTAGTCCTTGCCGCCGCTGCCGTCGTTGGCCTCCACGGTGATCACGCCATCGGCCGCGCGGCCCTTGAACTTGCCGTGGCCCTTGATCCAGGTGACCTTGTTCTTGCGGAACAGGAACTCCACGCCGCCCGTGAACTTGTCGACGATTGCGGCCTTGCGCTGGATCATCTGCTTCAGGTCCAGCGATACCCCCTTGATCTGCACGCCGTGCTCGGCCATGCCGTGCTGCGCGTGTTCGAAGTGCTCGGACGAGGCCAGCAGCGCCTTGCTGGGGATGCACCCCACGTTCAGACAGGTGCCGCCCAGGCGCGGCTTGCCTGCCTCATCCTTCCATTCCTCGATGCAGGCCACGGTCTTGCCGAGCTGCGCGGCGCGGATGGCGGCGATGTAGCCGCCCGGGCCCGAGCCGATGACGATGACGTCGAAGTCGGCCTTGGCCGAGGCACTGGCGCCGCCACCGGCGGGGGCGCTCACGGGGGCCGGCGCCGAAGCGGAAGCGGCGGCAGATGCAGGGGCGGCGGCCGGGGCAGGGGCCGGGGTGGCGGCCGGGGTGGCGGCGCTGGCCTTGGCCTCGGTATCCACCACGGCGATCACTTCGTCCGCGTGCACCGTGGCGCCGTCGGGTTTCACGATCTGGGCCAGCACGCCGTTCTCGGGGCAGGGCACTTCCAGCGTGACCTTGTCGGTTTCCAGCTCGACCAGGATCTCGTCACGCGTCACGGCCTCGCCTGCTTTCTTCTTCCATTGAAGCAACGTGGCTTCCGAGACGGATTCGGAGAGCTGGGGCACCTTCACTTCGATCGCGGCCATGTTTTTCCTTGGTGGTTTTGCCGTGTGGCGAAAACTTCCAGTCTAGCCAAGACCGTGAACAAGCATATGGCGCCGAATTAAGGGTTTACCCGTATGACAAACGGCCCGCCATGTGGCGGGCCGTTGGCGTGGCGACGGGCCGGACGGCCCGTGCCCCGATTGGAGCTACCGATCAGTGGCCGGCGCTCTGGCCGCCGTCCACGTGCAGGATCTCGCCGGTCACGAACGGGGCGTCTTCAAGGAACAGCACGGCGTTGACGATGTCGCTCATCTCGCCCATGTGGCCCACCGGATGCAGCTTGCCAAGGGCCTCGTGCGTTTCCGGTGCATGCATCGGCGACTTGATGATGCCCGGCGAGACGGCGTTCACGCGGATGCCACGCTTGGCGTACTCGATGGCCAGCGACTTGGTGGCCGAGTTGATGCCGCCCTTGGTCAGCGAGGCCAGCACCGACGGCACGCCGTCGATGGCATGGTCCACCAGGCTCGTGGTGATGCTCACCACGTGGCCGCTGCCTTGCTTTTCCATCTGCGCCACGGCCAGTTGGGTGATGAAGAAGAAGCCGGCCAGGTTCACGCCGGTCTTGGTGACGTAGTCTTCCGCCGTGTACTGCGTGAACGGCTTGGCGATGAAGATGCCGGCGTTGTTCACCAGCGCGTCGACCCGGCCGAACGTCTCGATGGCCTGCGCCACCACGCGGCGCGCCGTGTCGGCGTCGGCGATATCGCCCGGCACCGCCAGCACGCCGGCGTCATCGGTCTGCTGGATGCTGCGTGCCGTGGCCACGACGCGGTAGCCGCGCTGGCGGTAGGCCTTGACCAGCTCCGCGCCGATGCCTTGCGATGCGCCCGTGACGATGGCGACCTTCTGGGTGTTTTGCGTATTGCTCATGATGTGCCTCTTGTTCCTGTGATTGCTGTTGACCTTGGCGTCTTGCCAATCGAACCGTCGTGGTCGATGGATGGAACTGTAGGTGAGGCCAGGCGGCGATTGAACGGCATGGGCGCACAAACACTTATGCACGGCGGTAACAAGTGCGCGGCCATCGCGAGATGCGGCGTGGCGGCGTGAGCCCGTCAGAGCGTCAGAGCGTCAGAGCGCGCAGAGCGTGGCGGCAATCACCAGCGCGGTGGCGGCCACGCCGAGCGGATGGCTGAAATCGCCGCCGCCATGCATCAGTGCCGACGACACGAGTGGGCCGACGATCTGGCCCACGCCATAGGCCGCCGTCATCACGGCGAACAGGTTGAACTTCACCTGATGCGCCAGCCGTCGGGCTGCGGGGGCGGCGATGGTAACCGTGCCCATGAAGGTGCCGCCCACCAGCACGGCGCTGGCCAGGTAGGCCCATGCCGAATGGCTGAGCGCGGGCAGCACCACGCCCAGCGCCTGCACACCAAGGTTCCATTGCATGGCGCGGCGCGTGCCCAGCCGTGTGTGTACCGCATGCCAGAGAAAGCAGGAGGGCGCGGCACCCAGGCCGAAAACGGCCCAGACATGGATGGGATCGATCTGGCCCAGCGCGTCGCGCACGAACAGCGGCAGATAGGTGGCGGTGATGATGTAGCCGAATCCGGCCAGGCCATAGCTGGCGATCAGCGGCGCGGGCGCCAGCGTGGCGCCGTTGATGGTCTGGCCCGTGGCGCTGCCATGGTCATGGCTGGCGCGAGCGGGGCGTTGCAGGATGCGCCAGGCCAGCGCGCCCAGCACCAGCGCCGCGATGGCCAGCGCCAGCCACAGCGTCAGGCTGTGCCAGTGCGCGAGGTTGCCCATGGCGATGACTTCGGCCGAGACCAGAATGCCGAGGCCCACGCCCGCGAACATCAGCGGCGCGCCGTCGTGCCGCGCGCGCACATGCAGCAGCCACGCCGCCGCGCAAACCAGCGCCAATGCGCTGAGCACGCCAGCCAGCCCTCGCACCGCAATCAGCCACGGCGCCGAGAGCGGCAGTGCCAGCGCCGCAAGCGACGCCACGGTTCCCGCCAACGCAATGCGCGACCACAGGCCCGCGCGCGCCTGCGGAATACGCGCGGCCAGCAGCGCGCCGATCAGGTAGCCCGCGTAGTTGGCCGACGCAGCCCACGAACCGGCGGCCACGCTCATCGCGCCGTCGCGCACCATCAGCGGATACATGCCCGTGAAGGCAAAGCGCCCGAAGCCCATGGCCACGGCCAGCGCCAGCGCGGCGGCCAAGGCCTCAGGCGAGGCGGGGGCGGTGGCGTCAGCGTGCTGGACGGGCGAGGTTGGGAGTGTTGGAGCAGCGGAATGGGCCATGGTCGTGGGGTCGCCTTGTCATTCTCAAAAAGAGAATAATGGCGAAATATTGATCTTGATATCGGAATGATAGGGCAATCCCGTCTGGCTCGCTTGTTCCGCCGTGTATCAAGTCATGTTCCCCACGTGCAAGACCGGCCGGGGCGATGCCCGGCCCCCGACCTGTCGGCCGGCGCTTACTGGAAGCGGTAGCGCGCCGTCAGCATGGCGCTGCGCTTGTCGCCGGGCAGGGCGCCCGAGAACGTCGGCGAGACGTAGTAGGTCTTGTCGGTCAGGTTGCGCAGGTTCAGCGTGACGTCGAACTTCTTCTGCCGATAGTAGATGGCCGCGTCGAGCACCACGTACGAAGGCACCTGGTACAGGTTCAGCGAATCGGCGTAGCTGTCGCCCTTGTAGGTCAGGCCCAGTCCCACGCCCCAGCCGTGCAGCGCCTGCTGCTGGAAGTCGTAGGTCGTCCACAGGCGGCCGCCGGTACGCGCCACACCGGCCGGCCGGGTGCCGGCGATGCTGCGGTTGGTCACGCCCATGTTGGCGTTCGATGCCAGCGCGTTCGACTCCACTTCCACGTTCTGCAGGACGAAGTTTGCCAGCACCGTCCAGCCCGGCAGCGGCAGGGCAGACAGTTCCAGTTCCACGCCACGGCTCTTGTCGCGGCCATCGGGCGTCGGGCTCAGGGCGCCCGGCAGCGTGATGTAGTAGTTCTTGCGCTCGGTCTCGAACAGCGACACGTTAGTGTTCAGCTTGCCGTCGAGGAACTCGGCCTTCACGCCGATTTCCTTCTGCAGCGCGCGCTCGGGCTCGGTGGTCAGCGCGGCCGGTTCGGTGGAGACGTTGATGAACTTGCTGGTCGACACGCCCGCGTAGAACGACAGCGCGCGCGTGGGTTGCCACACGCCGCCCAGCGAGCCGGACGTCAGGTTCTGCGAATCGCCGATCGAGCGGAAGCTGGTGCCCTGGGTGCCCACGTCGCTGAACTTCACGTGGTCGGTGCGTACCGCGCCACGGATCTTGAAGTGCTCGCCGAACGCGAGCTGGTCTTGCAGGTAGACGCCCACGTCCTCCTGCTTGAGCACGCGGTTGAAGCCCTGCGCGGGTACGGCGGGAATGCCGGCCAGCGAGGTCTCGGGCACCACCGGCGCATTGATATTGACGATGTTCGGCAGGTTGTAGCCGTTGCGCACGGTATTGATGTGCGTGTCCGAGTATTCCAGGCCGAACTGCACCGTGTGATCGACCGGGCCGGTATGCGTCTTCCAGACCAGTTCGTTCTGGGCCAGGATGAAGTGGCCGTCGTCGCGCTGGGTGCGGGACGTGCGGCCGGTCATCTGGTTCAGCGCGTTGCCGCCATTGCCACCGGCGTTGCGGGTCAGGTCAAGCGAGCGCTCGTCGTAGATGAACGCCGTGCGCATGGTCAGCGAGGGGTCGAGGCGCCAGTCGTGGCTGACCGTCACGCGGTCGATCAGCTGGCGCGTGTCGTTGAACGGGCTGTAGTAGCGCGCGTCGCGCGGTGCGCCGGCGATCTTGCCCTGGTTGTTGAAGATGATGCCGTAGTTGTCCGGGACGATGTTGATGTCGCGGTGGTCGTAGTCGATCGTCAGTGTCTTGTTGGTGTCGTAGGCCCAGCTGAACGAGGGCGACACCTCGCGGATGTCGCGGCCCAGGCCCCGGTATCCGTCGCTCTTCTCGTAGTCGGCGATCAGGCGCGCGTTGACCTGCGAGCTGACCGGGCCGCCCACGTCCACATAGGTGCCCCAGGTGCCGAAGCTGCCGCCGAAGGCACCGACCTCGGCGCTGAACTTCGGCTGCGGTTGCTTTGTGACGATGTTTACCGTGCCGCCCGGCTGGCCGGAGCCGTACAGTGCAGAGCCCGGGCCCTTGAGCACCTCGATGCGGTCCACGTCATACATGGTCCGGTAGTAGCCGTTCTGGCTCGGGCCGTCCACGTAGCCGTCGCGCAGGAAGCGCATGGCCAGGCCGCGGATCGTGTAGTTGTTGGCAAAGCCATAGCCGCCCGCCAGTTGCGGTTGCACGCCGGCGGAGTTCTGCAGGGCGTAGTTCATGTCGATCGCGCCCTGGTCGCGCAGCACGTCTTCCGGAATCACCGTGATGGCGGCCGGGATATCGCGCAGCGGCGTGTCGGTCTTGGTGCCGGTGGTGACCGTTTCGTTCGGATTGCCCGGCAGCGTCTTGCCGGCCGATACGGTCACGGCGGGCAGCGTCTGGTCGGCGCCGGTGGGCTGGGCCAGGGCTGCGGCGGGCAGGCCGGCCCCCAGCGTGGAGGTCAAGGCGGCGGCAATGGCGGTGGCGATGGCGGTGGGACGCGGCGCGGGCGCGCGACGGGCAGGACGGGACATGAGGTATGCGGGTTGAGGTCGAGAAAACGTCTGAAAAAGTTCGGTGCCGGGGTCGCAAGGGCTGGCCACTGTGCAGTTGCAGCAGGGCGCTGGCGATTCAGCCGCCACGGCAGGGCCACCGTAAGGTCGCGGACTGGCTCACCGAAACTAATAGGAATCATTCGCAACGCCAATGCGACGGGCCGGCCTTCGGGGCATCTGTCCTGCGGCGGCGGGCCATTTGTGAGGGGCGGGTGATGAACTTTTACGACGTCCGGGACACATGCCCGATCTCAAAAAAGTGGCGTAATGGCTGTATTCGCCAGGAATCGACCGGTTTCCGGTTTCTTCAGTAGTGAGAATCAGTTACATTTACGGGCGCTTCGGGCGGCGGCATTTTTCGGATAGCCGACCCGGGCGGCCCACACTGGACGCGCCTCCATGCCCCACAAGATTCCCTTGCTGCTGCTCGTGTTTCCGGCCTACCAGGCCTGGGACCTCTACCAACTGGTAACCAGCGGACCGACCTATCACGCGCTGACCGAGGCCGCCGCCACGCTGGCCTTCCTCGCCATCCTCTACGTAGTGGTGCGCGACCGCCGACGCGCGGCGGTGGAATTCGAGGCGCTCAAGGCGTCCACGGCGGCTTCGGCGCGGGCGCAATCCGAGCGCGACGACGCCTCGCAACAGTCCACGCGCGACTTTCTGAAGTCGATGCAGTCGCAGTTCGATGCCTGGCGGCTCACGCCATCCGAAAAGGACGTGGCGCTGCTGCTGGTAAAGGGGCTGTCGCTGGAGGAAATTGCGCGGGTGCGCGAGAGCGGCGCCAAGACGGTGCGCCAGCACGCGGCCAATGTGTATGCCAAGGCCAAGCTCGAAGGCCGGCATCAGTTGGCAGCCTATTTCTTCGAAGACCTGCTGGTGCCGCCGGCTACCCGTTGAGCGAGGCGGCCGGGGCTGCCGGGGCGGCCGGGGCGACTTCAGGCCGCCGGACCTGGCATGCCGCGCAGACGCCCGTCAATGCCAGGTCCACCTGCGCGGGACGCAGACCATGGTGCTCGAAATGGCGGCGCAGCGATTGTTCCAGCGGATCATCGAAGACTTCGGTCAGGCGTGCGCACGCCGTGCAGTACAGGTGCCGGTGCGGCGGCTGATCGGCCAGTTCATAGAAGGTGAGCAGGCGATTCTTGCCATCGGGCACCACCACGCGCGCCAGCGGGCCCAGGCCGGCCAGCGCGTAGAGCGCACGCTTGAACGACGAAATGGCCATGCCCTCGTTGCGGCTCAGCATGGCCACGCAAAGTTGCTCGGCATTCAAATGCCGGTGTTCGGCGCGCAACAGGATATCGAGCACGGCCTGGCGCATCGGGTGGGCGGCCAGCCGATGGGTTTCCAGCAATTCGATTGCCGTGGAAGGCGTGTCTTCAGCCATTTCCGAAATTCAGCACGCACGTGGATGGCATGCGATGACGGACGGGATGCCCGCCACCTGCCGTTCGCCGGCAGGCTATCGCGGCCGCTGCCCGGGCGGCAACGGCTGGTGGGGCGGGTCGGGACATGCGTCCCGCGCCCATCCGGCGGATGTCCTGCGCCATGCCGACACCCGCCAAGCGTAGCCGGCGTGCGTTAGCCGGACATTAATTTGCCGGCGTATCAGGGAATTACGATGCCTGCTGTGCGCGGTTCGGTAGAATTCCGATAATGATTCTTATTTAAGACAAGCGGAACACATGGACGCGCGTCCTCGCATATTGGTCGTCGACGACCACAAGAACATTCGAGACCCGTTGGCAACGTATATGCGCCGGTTCGATTTCGACGTCGAGGCGGTGGGCGATGGCAAGGCCATGCGGCAACGGCTCGATGCGTGCACCTTCGACCTGATCGTGCTCGACATCATGCTGCCGGGCGAAAACGGACTCTCGCTATGCCGCTATGTGTCGGAGCATGTGGGCACGCCGGTGATCTTGCTGACGGCGGTCACCGAGCAGGCGGATCGCATCGCCGGCCTGGAAATCGGCGCCGACGACTATGTGGTCAAGCCTTTCGATCCGCGCGAACTCGTGGCGCGCATCCGGAGTGTGTTGCGGCGCAATCGCACCCCCGCCCCGCTGGCGGCCCCGGACGAGCAGGCGCAGTCAGACTGCCGCTACATCTTCAGTGGCTGGACCTTCGACGCCGGCAGGCGCGAACTGCGCAGCCCGCATGACGAGGATGTGCCGCTGGGCACGGCCGAGTTTCACCTGCTGCGCGCCTTCGTGGAAAACGCCAACCGCGTGCTGAGCCGCACGCAGTTGCTGGACCTGACCCAGCGCTCCGAGACCGTGACGTTCGACCGCAGCATCGACAGCCAAGTCAGCCGGCTGCGCAAGAAACTGGAACCGGATCCGCGCCGGCCAGGCATGCTCAAGACCGTGCGGGGCGATGGCTATCTGCTGGCCACCCGCGTCACGGTCGAGCACGCATGAAGGGCATCCCGCGCAACCTCTCCGCGCAACTGGTGGCCCTGTGGCTGCTGGCCATGCTGGCGGCGCACGTGATTGCCGTGCTGGGGCTCACGTGGTGGCGCGCGGACACCGTCACGATCCATCCGTTGTCGGTGCGCACGATCGAGACACGGATCCTTTCGGCCTACCGCGTGGCCGGGCGCGCAAGCGATGCCTCTGCGCTGCTGGAAGACATCAGCCTGCCCGATTCCAGCTTCCGGCTGGCGGCGCAGCCCGACGCCGCGGCGCGTGCGATGACCGAGCAGGAACAGGCGCTGGCGCAACGCCTGCGGCACCTGCTGGGCGTGTCGCAAGCCGTGCCGCTGCATGTACGCCTGCTGCAGGTGGAGCCAGAGCCCGGTGCCAACGCGGGCGGCAACTGGCTGGAACGGGCGTTCCGGGGTACGCATGCCACCGCGCTCGACGTCGACGTCAGGCTGCCGGAGGGCCTCTGGCTCCACAGCCGGCACTGGCCCACCATGCTGCCGGCACACTGGTCGCGGGTGCTGAGCTTCTCGCTGGTGGTCGGCATGTTGCCAACGGCGCTGATTGCCTTGCTGTTCGGGCGACGCATCATGCGGCCGCTGCGGCTGCTGACCGAGGCATCGAAGCGCGTCAGCCGGGGCGAGCAGGTCATCCTGCCCGCGCCCGACGGGCTCAGTGGCGTGCGCGAGATCACGAAGGCGTTCAACGACATGCAGCAGAGCCTGGTGCGCTTCGTCAATGGCCGCACGCAGATGATTGCCGCCATCGGCCACGACCTGCGCACGCCACTCACTTCGCTGCGGATTCGCGCCGAACTGATCGACGATGCCGAACTGCGCGAGGCCATGGTGCAGACGCTCGACGAGATGAGCGTGATGGTGGAAGAAACGCTGCGCTTCGCGCGCGACGAGGCGCTCCAGGAGCCCACCCAGGATGTGCAGATCTGCAGCCTGGTCCGCGATGTGGTGCATCACCAGACGCTGCAAGGGCACGACGTGACGTGCACCAGCCTTGTGGATGCCGACCTGTTCTATCGCTGCCGGCCCGTGCATCTGAAACGGGCGCTCGGCAATATCGTCGACAACGCGGTACGCCACGGGAACGTATGCGTGACGCTGCTGGCCGATGCGGTCGGCCGCACGCTGCGCATCGAGGTGGAAGACGACGGGCCGGGCATCGACCCGGATCAGCTCGAACGCGTCTTCGAGCCGTTCGCGCGGCTCGATGCCGCGCGCAGCATGGATACGGGCGGCTTTGGCCTGGGGCTGGCGATTGCCCGTTCCTGCGTGCGCGCGCACGGGGGCGACGTCACGCTGCAGAACCGCCGGCAGGGCGGCCTGCGGGCCGTGATCGAACTCCCGAACTAGGGGCGCGGCCGGCCTGGAGACCGGCTGCCACAATTCGCCACAATCCAGCAAACCTGCACAACATCAAATAGCAATCATTCTCGTTTTGACGTGATTGCCATGCCTGCCTGACGGCAGGGGCGTTGTGCAACCTCTTTGACGGGGAGGTGTTGAGAGTCCAGCCGGGGCACGGGCAGCACGTCGGGTCGCAACCTCAAAACGTGCTGGAGTCTGTCGTGCAGCAAAAGACAATATCAAGAACCATCCGCCTGCTGGTCTCGGGCGCTTCCGCGGGTCTCGTCATCATGCCGCTCGCCGCGCAGGCGCAGGTGGCCGCCGGGGCCGAAGCCCCGGTCAATGCGGCCAAGGGCGGCAACCTGCTGCCCCAGGTGACGGTGGTCGGGCAGGGCATCGCGAATACCAACGACGCGCCGACCGGCATCTCGCGCCTGCCGGAGACGGTCAAGGAGACGCCGAAGACCATCAACGTCGTGCCGCAGGAAGTCATCGAGCAGCAGCACGCCACATCGCTGGAACAGATTCTCAAGAACGTGCCGGGCATCACCATTTCCACGGGCGAGGGCAACGGCGGCCAGAACGGCGACCAGTTCCGCATCCGGGGGCTCTCGGCCAAGGGCGATATCTACGTGGACGGCCTGCGCGACTTCGGCGCCTACAAGCGCGACGCGTTCAACACCGAGAGCGTCGAGGTCATCAAGGGGCCCTCGGGCGAGAGCTTCGGCGTGGGCAACGTGGGTGGCCTGATCAACCAGACCACCAAAAAGGCCAACCTGCACACCAGCACGAGCATTGACCAGGGCATGGGCTCGGATGCCACCTACCGCACCACGCTGGACAGCAACTTCAAGCTCGACGACACCACGGCGCTGCGCATCAACGGCATGTTCCAGAACGGCCGCGTGGCCGACCGCGACCACGTGGACGACGACCGCCGTGGCGTGGCCATCGATTTCGGCACCGGGCTCGGCACCCGCACCGAATGGCACCTCAACTATTCGTACCTGCACCGCAGCGGCGCCCCCGACTATGGGGTTTCGGTCGCACAAGGCGCAGATGGCATCTACCGCCCGCTGACGCAGTACGGCGTGCCCGGCGTGTCGTCGTCCACGTCGTACGTGCGCAATACCGACCGCGATACCACCGATGCGCACATCGTGTCGTCGAACTTCGCCACGAAGCTGGACAACGGCATCACCATCAGCAACGACACGCGCTTCAGCTTCTACGAGCGCGATTTCTCGTCCACCAACCCCGCCGCGCTGAGCTACGCGAACCTGCAGACGCTGCTGTCGGGGCGCAACCTCGCGCTGCCCTATGCGGCCGGTGGAGGCGTGACGTACCTGCAGCGCGGCTGGGGCGTGCAGAACGTGCTGAGCGCCAAGGGCGAGTTCATGACCGGCAGCATCCGCCACAAGGCGATGGTCGGGCTGGACACGATCTACCAGCGCGACCACCGCGACCAGGGCACGTGGACGGGCCGCATGAACAACCAGACCGTGGTCAACCCGGTGTTCTACAACAGCCCGAATGCCAGCGTTGCCTACAACAGCACGCGCGATGCCAACGCCATCGACGTTGGCGTGTTCATGAGCGACCGCGTCTACCTGAACGACCAGTTCTCGCTGCTGGGCAGCCTGCGCTGGGATTACTTCCGCAGCGAGTATTCCACCAGCGCCTCGTCGCTGGGCGGCACCGCCGACGCGAAGAAGCTGAGCCCGGCGATCAGCGCGATCTGGGAGCCGACGAAGGACTACATGTTCTACACGTCGTTCTCGCGCACCTACCGTCCGGTGGGTACGGATATTGCCGTGGCGGTGGGCGGCGTGGCCTCCGAGGTGCCGCAGAATGGCGTCGGCAACGAGCCGGAGCGGGCCGACACCGTGGAGGTGGGCGCCAAGCTCGACTTCCTGGACAAGCGTCTGGGCTTGACCGGTGCGCTGTTCCAGACGAAGAAGTACAACGCGTACACGGTGGACCCCACCACCGGCGACATCACCAATGGCTTCTCGGATTCCGGTGAAGGCCGGCGCATCCGGGGCCTGGAGCTGGGCCTGAGCGGCCGCATCGTGGGCGGCTGGACGGCCAGCGTGGCCTATGCGTACCTGAATGGCGAAGTCACCTTGGCGAGCACTGCGTCGTCGGTGGGCAACGTGGCGCCGGGCGTGTCGCGCCACAACGTCACGCTGTGGACGGCCTATGACATTCCGCATTCGCTGCTGCCACTGCCGGGCCAGCTCACCGTTGGCGGCGGCCTGCAGTACGCCACCGGCTACTGGGCAGATTCGGCCAACACCGCGCAGATGCCGGACAACTTCGCGCTGGACGCCATGATTGCCTACAAGCAGGGCAAGTACCGCATCTCGCTGAACGGGTATAACCTGACGAACCACCTGAACTACCAGTCGTCGTTCGGCGCGGTGCGCGCGGTACCCACCTCGCGTCGCACGTTCCTGCTGAACGTCGGGATGACGTTCTGACCTGACGTCCCGACCTGACTTGCCGTGGCGCGGCGGGCCGCTATCATGGCGGCCTCGCGCCCAGCCGTCTCCCGCACATTGCCACGCCCATGCTCGTCCAGATTCCCGATGTCCTCACGCCAGACGAAATCCGCTACTGCAGAGAGCGCCTCGAACGGTCGCCCTGGGTGGACGGGCGGGTGTCGGCCGGCGACCTCGCCGCCCGGTCGAAGCACAACCTGCAGGTGCCCGTGGACAGCCCCGAGGCCCGCGAGCTTGGCGAACTGGTGCTCTCGGCGCTGGGCCGCAGCCAGGCCTACCATTCCGCCGCACTGCCGCTACGGGTGCTGCCGCCGATGTTCAACCGCTACGAAAGCGCGATGACGTTCGGCCGGCACGTGGACAACGCCATCCGCACGGTACCGGGCACGGGCGGCATGCGCATTCGCGCCGATGTGTCCAGCACGCTGTTCCTGTCCGATCCGGATACGTACGATGGCGGCGAACTGGTCATCCAGGACCTGTACGGGTCCCACACTGTCAAGTTGCCGGCCGGGCATCTGGTGGTCTATCCGGCGTCGTCGCTGCACGCGGTCACGCCAGTCACGCGCGGCGCGCGCTGGGCCTCGTTCTTCTGGGCGCAGTCGATGGTCAAGGACGATGGCCAGCGCAGCATGCTGCATGAGCTGGACCTGGCCATCATCGATATCCGCCAGCGGCTTGGCGACGACCAGGATGCCGTGCTGGCCCTGGTCAACCACTATCACAACCTGCTGCGCCGCTGGGCCGAACTCTGAGGCCGGGCCCGGCCGCTTGGCTGGGCGGCGCGCCTTACTGCATGCACTTTTCCTTGTACACGCGCTGAAGCTGCCGGCGCGTGCGGTCGCGCTCGACCGTGGCCACCTCGGTGCCCTGGCTGTTTTCCACGGGCGAGTCCGACGGGCGATAGCTGCGGCGCGGGGTCTCGCCGATCTGCTCGGCCAGGCGGCTGCATTGCTCGTCGAGCGAGGGCGGCTGCGCGGGTGTGGACTGGAAGCGGTACGACCCCTGGCGCACCGCGTCGGAAATCGCGTCGTTGATGGCGGCGTCGTCGGCCGAGGCTGACGCGGGCGGCTGCGTCTGCGCATGCCCGTGGAAAAGCGGCGTCAGACCGGCAATCAGGGCAAGCAGGCAAACATGGCGGCGCAACAGCATGGAGGTCTCCAGGATGTACCGAACACGAGCGCGTTGGCCGGTCGATGGTAGCGCCGTTGCCGCGTGGCGTCCATGCCCCGCGCGACGCCGCAGACGCCGGCAGGCCCTGGAGGCTGCATGGTCGGCAATGGGTCGGACCGGGTCGGACGGGGCCGGTATCACGCCGGTACAATGTCGCCCTCTTCGTTTCCCTCACGCGTTTTCATTCCCATGGCAGTCATGCAGAGTCGCAAACAGGCAACGCTGGTCGGGCTCGTTGCGGTCGTCCTCTGGAGTGCGATCGTCGGCCTGATTCGCGGCGTCAGCGAGCATTTCGGCGCAACCGGCGGCGCGGCGCTGATGTACACCGTGGCGTCCGTCCTGCTCTGGATCACGGTGGGCCCTGTGCGGACGAAGGCACTGCCGCGCGCCTACCTGCTCTGGGGCAGCCTGCTGTTCGTCGCGTACGAACTGTGCCTGTCGTTGTCGATCGGCTACGCCAACACCGGCCGGCAGGCCATCGAGGTGGGCATGGTCAACTACCTGTGGCCGTCGTTCACGATGCTGGCGGCGATCCTGTTCAACCGGCAGCGCGCCAACTGGCTGATCGTGCCCGGCTTTCTGGTGGCCATTCTTGGCATTGCGCTGGTGCTGGGTGGCGAGCAGGGGCTGGACCCGGCCAGCATGGCGGGCAACGTCCGCGACAATCCGCTCAGCTATGGCCTGGCCTTCGCGGGCGCGGTGATCTGGGCCGGCTACTGCACGGTGACCAGCCGCATCGCCCAGGGCAAGAACGCCGTCACGCTGTTCTTCATCCTCACGGCGCTGGCGCTGTGGATCAAGTACCTGTTTACCGGTGGCGAAACCATGGTCCTTGGCATGTCCGGCGTCATCTACCTGCTGCTGGCGGCGGGCGCCATGGGCTTCGGCTATGCCGCCTGGAACGTGGGCATCCTGCACGGCAACGTCACGGTGCTGGCCGGGGCCTCGTATTTCATACCGGTGATGTCGGCCGCGCTCGCCGCGTTGCTGCTGAATGCGCCGCTGTCGCTGGCGTTCTGGAAGGGCGCGGCGCTGGTGGTGGCCGGTTCCGTGCTGTGCTGGCTGGCCACGCGCGGGCAGGGCAAGCGCGCCGCGCCGGCGTCCGGCGAGCCCGGCTAGCTCGGGTAGCGCCGCCTGGCCGATGATTTGTGCTGGCCTACTGCGCCGCGCCGCGCGCGTCGAGGAAGTGACTGGGCGATTCGCCGAGCATGCGCTTGAACATCGCCGAAAACGCGCTCGGGCTGGCAAAGCCCAGTTCCTCGGCAATCTGCTTGATCGACTGCCCCGCTTCGAGCCGGGGCAGCGCATGCGCCAGGCAAACCTGCTGCGCCCACTGGCGGTAGGTCATGCCGGTTTCCTTGATGAACAGGCGAATCAGCGTGCGGGCGCTGGCACCGGCCACGGCGGACCATTGCCCGATGGTGCGGCCCTCGGACGGCGCCTCCATGATCTGCTGGCAGATCGCCGTCAGGCGGCGGTCTTGCGGCCACGGAATCTCGATCGGCAGCGTGCGTGACTGCGCAAGCTTGTGCAGGATCAGCGTGACGATGCTGCGGTTCGGCGCGTTGTCGGGGTACAGCATCGGCTGCGCCACCAGCGCCAGGATCAGTTCGCGCAGCAGCGCATCCACCTCCACCACCTTCACGCGCGGGCCGAACTGCCTGGCTTTTTCGGGCGCGATGTAGATCGTGCGGATACGCGTGTCGGTCAGCATCGCCTGGTCGTGCTCGATGCCCGCCGGAATCCACAGGCCCCGCTGCGGCGGCAGGAACCAGATGCCGTTGGCGCTGGCCACGCGCATCAATCCCTGGCTGGCGTAGAGCAGTTGCCCGCGCGGATGCGTGTGCGGCGTGTTGTAGCTGCCAGCGGGCTTGTCGCTGGCAAACGCGGTGATGGTTCTGGGCAGGTCCTGGTAGTCGTGGTAATTGCCGGTGTGGGGGCGAATTTCCTGGATGTCACTTTCGCGACGAATTCTGGCATTCATGCGAACCTTTGCGGGGCGATGTCGGGCCTACCATCCAGTGTCGATGTCCCGCTTGCGGCGGGCAAACACTGGAGAAGAACATGTTCATGGAAATCGGGTACCGATCGCGCACGCTGCGGCTGCTGGCTGGCGTCGGGCTGTTCGTCATGGCGCTGTCGCTGCGGCCGGGCATCGTGTCAATGGGGCCGCTCGTGCATGCCATCCAGGCGGAGTTTGGCATGAAACACGCCGAAGCCGCGCTGCTTACGGCCATTCCGGACCTGTGCATGGGCTTCCTGGCGATCGTGGTGCCGGCGCTCGGCCGGCGCTTTGGCGGCGACCGCGTGGTGCTGGGCTCGCTGGCGCTGCTGGGTGTGGCGATGGTGCTGCGCGCGCTGGCGGGTTCGCCGGCCAGCCTGCTGTTCGCCACGCTGCTGGTGGGCATCGGCGTGGCCATCTCGGGGCCGCTGATCGGCGGCTGGATCAAGAGCCATTTCGCCAACGATGCCGCATTCTTCATGGGCCTGTATGCCGCCGGGCTCGGCATTGGCGCCACGCTGGCCGCCGTGGGCAGCGAGGCGATTGCGCAGGCCGGCGGCGGCTGGCGCCTGGGCGCGGGCATCTGGGCCGTGGTCTGCGTGCTGGCAATCGTGAGCTGGCAGCGGCTGACATCGGCTTTTCCGTCAGACCCCCCGTCGCACCAGCCCGCGGCGCGGGTCGCTTCGGCGCTCGGCGAATCGCCGCTGCGTTCGGCGCGGGCCTGGCTCATCGCCGTGTACTTCGGCGTCAGCCAGTTCATCTGCTACGCCTGCTTTGCGTGGGTGGGCGAGAGCAGCCACGAGCTGCGGATCAACGCGTGGAGCCCGGGCGTCAACCTGGGGCTGTTCGCCGCGATGATCGCGCTCAGCAGCTTCCTGTCGGGGATGGTGACCCGCCGCAGCCTCGATCGGCGCGGCTGGCTGGCCGGGGCGGCTGTGCTGTCGATCGGCGGCGCGGCGGTGCTGTGGCTCGCGCCGGGCACGTGGGGCGCCGTGCCGGTGCTGGCGCTCGCGCTGGGGCAGGGCACCTGCTTCGCGCTGGCCATGACGCTGCCGCTGGACAACACCACCTCGCACCACGACGCCAGCCAGTGGACCGCCTTCATGCTGTTCGTCGGCTACCTCGTGGCTGCGCTCGGGCCGTTCGCGTTCGGCTTCCTGCGCGACCTGACCGGCACGTTCCGCGCCTCGTACGGGCTGCTGGTAGCCGCATCGGTGGCGCTGCTGCTGTTGACGCCGATGCTGAAGCCGCGCGGGGCGCAGGCGCGCAGGCGCGCAGGCGCGCTAAGCGGGGTGCCCCAGCCTAGGGCTTGACCGGCTCCGCCAGAAACATGCGCGGTGGCACGCCCAGCTTGCGCCGGAACATCGCGGTGAAGGCGCTGGGGCTTTCGTAGCCCAGCTCCAGCGCCACGTGCGTCACCGACAGGCCGGTGCTCAGCATCCGCACCGCATGCAGCAGGTTGGCCTGCTTCTGCCATTGCACGAAGCTCAGGCCGGTCTCCGCCAGAAAGCGCCGGTACAGCGTGCGGGCGGTGCCCGGCGGCGTGGCCGGGGGCTCGCTGCCAGTGTCCGGTTCGATCCCCCCGCCGGCCGGCTGCAGCAGGATGGCCTCGCACATGGCCAGCAGGTCGGCGCTGACGGGCAGCGGCAATTCCAGCGCGCAACTGGGCAGCCGGCTCATTTCCGAGATGGCCAGGCGCGCAATCAGGTCCACCGCATGCGCATCGGTACGGTCGTCGGGCGGCGAGGTCATGCGGATGATCAGTTCGCGCAGCAGCGCGGTGACGTCCAGCACCGCGCAGGTTTGCGGCAGCAGCGCGGCGCTGGCCGCGTTCAGGTAGAGCGTGCGCATGTGCAGGGCGCCATGCGCGTCGATGGCGTGCTCGGTGTCGGCGGGAATCCACAGGGCCCGGCTTGGCGGCACCATCCACGCGTGACCGGGCGTGCGCACGAACATCGTGCCGGCCGCCGCAAACAGGAACTGGCCGCGAATGTGCCGGTGTGGGGCAATGTGGTGCCCGGCCGGAAACGAGATCTGGCGCGCTACCAGCAGCGGTGCGTCGGCCGGGCCCGGCAAGACCACCGGCGTGACGGCGGTGGGGCCGGCCTGCAGGGTCAGGGTGTCCATTTCTCGATAGTGTCCTGAAAAAACTCGAAAGACGCCGCGCGCCACATCCGGCAGACTGCAGTGTCCATTTCGCGACGGTTTTTCAAAATACCTGAAATTGGCAGGGGAGACACGCAGGATGCAAACAGGACCTTCACCGACACCGCAATCGTCGCCGCTGGCACCGGCCGCGATAGAAGACCACCCGCTGCAGGTGGTGCTGCTGCTCAACGTGGGCCACGCGCTCGACCATCTATTCCTGCTGATCTTCGCCACGGCGGTGGGTACCATCGCGGCGGAGTTCGGCTTTGCCCGCTGGGAAGACCTCATGCCCTATGGCGTGGGTGCGTTCTTCCTGTTCGGCCTGGGCTCGGTGCCTTCCGGCCGGCTGGGCGACCTCTGGGGCCGCCGGCCGATGATGCTGGTGTTCTTTTTCGGGCTTGGCATCGCAGCGCTGCTGACGGCGCTGGCGCAGGGGCCGTGGCAACTGGCCGCCGGCCTGGGGCTGATTGGCCTGTTCGCATCGATCTACCATCCGGTTGGCATCCCGATGCTCGTGCAGCGCGCCCAGCGTCCGGGCTCGGCCATCGGCCTCAACGGGCTGGCGGGCAACCTGGGCGTGGCAGGGGCCGCGCTGCTGACCGGCTTCCTGGTGCAAGCATGGGGCTGGCGGGCGGCATTCGCGGTGCCCGGCGTGATTGCCATCGTGTGCGGCGTGGCCTTCGCGGTGCTGTGCGCGCCGCAGGGGCCGGCGCCGGGGCGCAGCCGCAAGCCGCCGCAGGTGGTGCTGCCGCCCAACCTGCTGGCGCGTGCGCTGGTGGTGATGACGGCCGCCGCCGTCACGGGCAGCCTGCTGTTCAACTTCACGACCAACGGCAACACCCAGTTCCTGACCGAGCGGTTTGGCGGGCGCATCGACGACCCGGCCATGATCGGCGTGCTGCTGGCCCTGATCTACACGCTCGCGTCGTTCACGCAGGTCGTCGTCGGCAAGCTGATCGACCGCGTACCGCTGAAGCGGCTATACCTGTGCCTGGTGCTGGCGCAGATTCCGTGGCTGGTGCTGGCCGCCGTTGCCAGCGGCTGGTGGCTGTTCGCGGCACTGCTGGGGGCCATGGTCTGCATCTTCGGCAGCATCCCGTTCACCGACGCGATGATCGTGCGCTACGTGGATGACAGCGTGCGCTCGCGCGTGGCCGGCATGCGGCTGGCGGTGTCGTTCGGCATCAGCTCGCTGGCGGTCTGGCTGCTGGGGCCGGTGGTCAAGGCGTCGAGCTTTGCGTCGTTGTTCTTGGGCATGGCCTGCATTGCCGCGTGTACCGCGCTGGTGGTGCTGCTGCTGCCGTCCGAGACCGCCACGGGCCAGCAGGCGCCCACGCCATAGCATTGCGCGCACGGCCAACCAGCCTTCGGTCTTGCCCGGGCCTATGCCAAAGGATGAGGCGGATAAGCAATCGGATAAGGCGGTTGGCCCCAATGTACAGCAGTCACTTCGCGCCCGAGCGGATACGATTTGTGCCATCGGATCGGAACGAGGTGACAACAATGGAAACGGGTTTGACTGGGTTGGGTGCCGGCGCGGGCGTGCATGCCACGTTCATGGAAACCAGCCGGCGCTATCTGCTGTCCAGCGCGCTGTCCGGCATGCTGGCGATGACGGCGGTGGCCGTCACGGGCGCCGACATGCGGGCCGACATGAGCACCGGCGTGCGTGGCGAGGATGCCGTGGCCTGGCCGCGGCTGGAACGCGGCATCGACGGCCCGGGTCATGCGGCCCTGGCCTGAGCACGCCATCATGACCGAGTTCTTTTTCACGCTCGGCTGGATCCTGGTGATACTGGGTTGCGGCGCCATGGCCGCCATGGCACTGCCGTGGCTGGTGCTGTAATGCCCTGATGCGCGCAGGCGCCGTCCGGCTCAGTCGGCCAGCACGGCTGCCATGCACAGCGCCACGGCCACCCGCGCGTCGCGCAGCATGAAATTGATCAGCGTGGCCGATACGCCCAGCTGCCGCGCAATCTCCGTCTGCGTCTTTTCCTGGAAGTAGTAGCAGGAGAACGCCTCGCAGGTACGGGCCGGCAGCGTGGCCAGCGCCGCCAGCAGCCGCCGCAACTCCTGCTGCGCGATGGCCGCCCGCTCGGGCGAGCTGGTGACGCCCGGCACATCCTCGCCCGCTTCCTCCGGTGCAAAGATACGGTTCTCCACCTGCTGGCGCCGGTAGTAATCGAGCGCCAGGTTCTTCACCACCTGCGTGATGTAGCTGGTCTGGCAGCGCATGTCGGCCGGGCAGGCATGGCAGCACTTCAGGTAGGCGTCGTGCACGATGTCTTCGGCCACGCCCGCGCAGCCCACGATGCGGGCTGCAACGTTCACCAGGTGAGGGCGACGCGAAATGAACACCTGCTCGATCATCGGCGGTGCAGCTTCGGCGGTCATCGTTGTCATGGCTCGGCGACAGGGGCGGAATCGGGGGCTGCGCGATACAACAAGGCGACGATGAAAGCGTCGCCCGTTGCGCTGGACTGCGGTGCACACCCGACACGCTTTCGGACATTGCCGGCACGACCGCAGGGCCATAAGTTAATGGAAATACGAATGAGTCGCAATTGCATATGACGCAGCACAGCGTTAAATTTGCCTTTATTGCCAGCATTGGCGCGATCTCCAAGGCGATCACCGTGACCGTGTTTCCAGCAGTAACCCCACTTCGGGGGCAGGTATTCGCCCACGGCGTACGCATCTGGTTGGTGCGATGCACCGCCACGCCACCCGAAGCAGCCGCGTGGTTGTCGCGCGACGAGTGGTCGCGCCATGCGGCATTGCGCCAACCGGCCGATCAGCACCGCTTTGCCACCACCCGTGCAGCGTTGCGCGGCTTGCTGGGTCGGGAACTGGGCATTGCGCCGGCCGAGGTGCGCGTTGGCGCCGGGCCGCGCGGCAAGCCGTATGTGGAGGCGTCAACCGATGCCACGCGCGATGCGTCACGCGTTGTCTTCAACGCCAGTCATGCCGGCGACTATGCGCTGATCGCCATCGGTCGCCAGGCAGGGGGAGCAGGCGTCGAGCTGGGCGTGGACATCGAACGTATCGACGCGCATGTCGATGTCGACGGCCTCTCGCCGCTGGTACTGAGCCCTGCCGAGGCCGCTTGGCTGGCGCAGCGCAAGGCCGAGGCAAGACGCACGGCGTTCTACCGCATCTGGACGGCCAAGGAAGCGTTCTTCAAGGCGCTGGGCGATGGCATTGGCGACCAGTTGCCATGCGTCACCGTCAGCCTCCCCGAGCCCGGCACCGATGTGCTGGTGGCCACGTCCACCAACGCGCGCCTGGCGGCGTGCGCGCACCGCATGACGCTGCGTGCCATCGACGTGCCGCACGGGTACGTGGCCACGCTCGCGGTGCACGACTAAATTTCCGCGATCGCTGATCGTCTTGCTAGTACACGCTGCCCATGCGGGCCGCCACGGATACTGGAAAGGACGAGCCATGCCATTCGATCGCGAAGACACCGTGTTTCACGTCGTAGTCAATCATGAAGAGCAGTACTCGATCTGGCCCGAGTACAAGGAGATTCCGCAGGGCTGGCGCGCGGTGGGCGTAACCGGCCCCAAGGCCGATTGCCTGGCGCACATCGAAGCCGTGTGGACGGACATGCGTCCGCTCAGCCTGCGCCAGAAGATGCAGGCGCAAGGCCACTGAACGCGCGCGGCGAGCCTGGCATGCGTCTGTTCTGCCTGCCGTATTCGGGGGCGAGCGCCATGGTGTACCTGCGCTGGCGCCGCGCGCTGCCCGCCTGGGTGAGCGTGCAGCCGCTGGAGTTGCCAGGGCGCGGCGCGCGTCGCGACGAGCCGTTCGCGCTGCACCTGGAGCCCCTCGCGCAGGCGCTGGCCAGCCAGATCGGTCCGGCGCTGGCACAGCCGCAGCCGCAGCCTTATGCGTTGTTCGGCCACAGCATGGGCGCGTTGCTGGCCTACGAGCTGGCCCACGTGCTGGCGGCGCGCGGCTTGCCGCCGCCCGCGATGACGTTCGTGTCCGGCGCCGAGGCACCGTCCTGCCGCGACCCCGACCAGCATGCGCGCGAGCGCTCCGACGACGAACTGCGCGCGCTGCTGCGCGACCTGGGCGGCACGTCGGACGCGGCGCTGCAGAGCGACGAACTCATGGACATGGTGTTGCCCGTGCTGCGCGCCGACCTGCGCATGTGCGGCCGCTATCGACCACCGGTGCGCGCGCCGCTGCCGGGCCCCATGCAGGTGTTCGGCGGCCGTGACGACGCGCCGTCGGCCGCCGCGCTGGCGGCATGGCGCGGCGAAACCCGCGCGGGCTGCGCCGTCGAGATGTTCGACGGTGGCCACTTCTTCATCCATCAGCAGGAAACACGCCTTCTCGAACGCATCGAGGCGGCGCTGCATCCCGCCCTCCAAACGATCTCCTAGGCGGCGCCGCACGTGCGCGTCGACAGCAATCCCGCGCAGCGCACCGCGCACGCGGGCAGGAAACAGGTGACCTCATGACCCACCGCACCGGCTCGACCGGCGGCTTTGCCGACATCCTCACCGCTCATGCCGACGCGCGCGCCAACACCGTGGCGCTGCGCTTTCTGGCCGATCACGGCGACGCCGTCACCACGCTGACCTACGGGCAACTGGCGTGTCGTGCGCAATCCATCGCGGCGGCCATGCGCGAGCACATGCCGGCCGGCGAGCGCGCGCTGCTGCTGTTTCCGAGCGGTGCCGATTATGTGGCCGCGTTCTTCGGCTGCCTCTACGCCGGCGTCATTGCCGTGCCGGCTTATCCGCCGGAATCGGCGCGGCCACAGGCGCTGGCGCGCATCGTCTCGATCCTGCACGATGCCGCGCCGCGCGTGGTGCTGACCACGGCCGCGCTGCAACCAGCCATCGCTGCCGCCTTGCAGGCCGTGGGCAGCGCCTGCCATGTGATGGCGGTGGATGCCGTCGACGCGGCCTGGGCCGATGCCTGGCGCGCACCGTCCGCCACCGAGCCGATTGCCTTCCTGCAATACACCTCGGGCTCCACCGCCCAGCCCAAGGGCGTGATGGTGACCCACGACAACCTGCGCGCCAACGAGGCGGCCATCCGCCACGGCTTCGGCATCGACGCGGACGACACCATCGTGAGCTGGCTGCCGCTGTATCACGACATGGGCTTGATCGGCGGCCTGCTGCAGCCAATCTACAGCGGCGTGCCGGTGGTGCTGATGTCGCCGCAACGCTTTCTGCAGCGCCCGTTGAGCTGGCTGGAGGCGATCTCCACCTACGGCGGAACCGTCAGCGGCGGGCCTGATTTTGCGTACCGGCTCTGCGCCGAGCGCATTCCGGATGCCGCCATCGCCGGCCTGGACCTGAGCCGCTGGCGCGTGGCGTTCTCGGGCTCCGAGCCCGTGCGCGCCGACACGCTGCGCGCGTTTGGCGAGCGCTTTGCGCCAGCAGGGTTTGCGTCCGGCGCGGTGTATCCGTGCTACGGGCTGGCCGAGGCCACGCTGTTCGTCAGCGGCGGCACGCGCGGCGCCGGGCTGCGCACGCTGCGGCTCGACAAGGCCGCGCTGGCCGCGGGCCATGCCAACCCTGTCGATGCTGCCGATGCTGCCGATGCCGTCGAACTGACTGATTGCGGCACCGTGGCACCCGCGCACGCGCTGCGCATCGCGCACCCGGAGACGAGCGAGCCATGCGCCGACGGCGTGTTGGGCGAGATATGGGCCGCCGGCGACTCGATTGCGGCGGGCTACTGGCGCAATGCGCACGCCACGGCTGCCGCGTTTCCGGAGCGCGACGGTCATCGGTGGCTGCGCACCGGCGACCTCGGCTTCGTTGCCGACGGGCGGCTGTTCATCGGCGGGCGCCAGAAGGACATGATCATCGTGCGGGGCCAGAACCACTATCCGCAGGATGTGGAAGCGGCCGTGGAGCGCGAGGTGGAAGTGGTGCGCAAGGGCCGCGTGGCCGCCTTCGCCGTCACGCTCGATGGCGTGGAAGGCATCGGCGTGGCGGCCGAGGTGGGACGCGGCGTGCAGAAGCTGGTGCCGGCCGAGACGCTGGCGGCGGCCGTTGCCCAGGCGGTGGCGCAGGCGCACGGCGAACCCGCGCGCGTGGTGGTGCTGCTGCAGGCCGGCGGCATGCCCAAGACCTCGAGCGGCAAGCTGCAGCGGCAGGCGTGCCGGCGCGGCTGGCTGGAGGGCAGCCTCGATGCATACGCGGTATTCGAGAACGGCCGCGCGCCAGGGGCGGGCGCCGACCTAACGAGCGACGACTCCGGGGCCGCCGCGCCATCGCCGGTGGCGGCGACGGTGGCAGAGATCTGGGCCGATGTGCTGCAGATGCCGGAAGTTCACCCCGCCGACAACTTCTTCGCCATCGGCGGCAGCTCCCTCGCAGCGGCGCGCATTCTCGCGCGCATCGAGGAAGCGTTGGGCGTGCGGCTATCGCTGGGGCAATTCTTCGATGCGCCCACGCTGCGCGACTTCGCAGCGGCGACGGAACAGGCCGGTGCACGCCTGCAGCCCGATGCCGGTGTGGCCGAAAGCGCGCGCACGCCTGCCGAGGCACACGTACACGTACGGTCCGGCGATTTCCCGTTGTCGCCGGCCCAGCGCCGGCTGTGGTTCCTCGCGCAACTGGAGCCAGAGAGCCCCGCCTATCACATCGCCGGTACGCTGCAGGTGCGTGGCGTGCCGAACCGGCGCGCGCTGGCGCAGGCCTTCGAACAACTGGTGGCGCGCCACGAGAGCCTGCGCACCACCTTCCACGACATCGATGGCGTGGCGGTGCAGCGCGTGCATGCGGCGCTGCCGCCGGCCATCGCGTTCGAAGTTGCCGAAGATGCCGACCATGCGCACGATGCCAACATGCCGGGCTGGATCGAGCGCCAGACGAGCGCGCCGTTCGATCTCGCAGCCGGCCCGCTGCTGCGCGTGGCCGTCCGCGTGCATGGCCACGGCGCAGCCACGCTGGCGCTGACCGTGCACCATCTGGTGGCCGACGGCTGGTCGATGAACGTGCTGGTCGGTGAATTCGCGGCGCTCTACCGCCAGGCGTGCGGTGCCGGTGCGGCAAGCCTGGCGCCGCTGGCGTTGCAGTATGCCGACCACGCGGTCACGGCAAGCGCCCGGCACGGCCAGGCAGGCCCCGATGCCGACCGCCTGGCCTGGTGGCGCACGTATCTGGGCGACGACCACACGCCGCTGGCGTTGCAGGCCGACTTCCCGCCGCCCGCACGGCCGCGCCATCGCGCTGGCACTCATGCATTTGCCGTGCCGCCAGCGCTCCACGCGGCATTGCGGCGCTGTGCCGAACGCGAGCAGGCCACGTTGTTCATGGTGCTGCTGGCCGGCTTCCAGGTGCTGCTGCAGCGCTACAGCGGGCAGCCGGCCGTGCGCGTGGGCGTGCCGGTGGCCAACCGCCCAACCCGCCAGCTCGAATCGGTGGTCGGCTTCTTCGTCGATACGCGGGTCGTGCATACCGTCGTGGATGACGCCGAGTCGTTTTCCGCGCTGGTGCAGCGCATCAAGGCCAGCCAGCGCGATGCCGAACGCCATGGCGGCGTGGCGTTCGAACAGCTCGTGGAAGCGCTGCAGCCCGCGCGCGGCCACGACCAGCACCCGCTGTTCCAGGTCATGCTGAACCTGCAGCCGCGCAATCTGGCACCGCTGCGCACGCTGCCGGATCTGGTGGTGGAAGCGGTGGCGCAGCCGGTCTCGCATGCCAAGCTCGGCCTGTATCTCAACGTGGAGGAAGACGCTCAAGCTGGCACGCTGGCCGCGACGCTGCACTATGCCAGCGAGCGCTTTGGCGCGGCATCGATGCGCGAACTGTGCGACACCCTGCTGGCACTGCTGCAGGCGCTGGCCGAGCGGCCGGAGCAGCCCGTTGGCAGCCACGCGCTGGCGACGGCCGCACGGCGCGCGGCGGTCAATGCGTGGTCGCAGGGGCCGGTGATCGACACCGATGCGCCCTGGGTGCATGAGCGTATCGCCGCGCAGGCCCGTCGCACCCCAGACGCGGTGGCGGTGATCGACGGCGACCGACGTTGGCGCTATGGCGAGCTGGACGTCCAGGCCAACGCGCTGGCAGTCCGGCTGCGCGCGCAAGGGGTGCGCCCCGACGACCGCGTGGCCATTGTGCTGGGGCGCGGCGCACCGGCAGTGATCGCCGTGCTTGCCACGCTGAAGGCAGGCGCCGCCTATGTGCCGATCGACATCGAATATCCGGCCGCGCGCCGGCGCGACATGCTCGACGATGCTGCCGTAACGTGCGTGCTGACCGACGCCCGCCATGTAGCGGATATCGCCGCGCCGCCCGCGGTACCGGTGCTGGCGGTATTGGCAGTGGACGACACGCCGGCACCAGCCGCTGTCGATGCGCTGGAGGCGGCCTCGTTGACGGCCGACCATCTCGCCTACGTGATCTACACCTCGGGGTCCACCGGGCGTCCTAAGGGTGCCGCCAACACCCATGGCGCGCTGCGCGGCCGTCTGGCATGGATGCAGGCCGAATACGGCATCGGCGCGGATGACGCGGTGCTGTTCAAGACGCCGTTCAGCTTCGACGTGTCGGTGTGGGAAATCCTGCTGCCGCTGATGTCTGGCGGCCGCGTGGTGGTGGCCGCGCCGGGCGAGCACCGCGACCCACAGCGGTTGTGCGAATTGATGCGCGCGCACGACGTGACCACCGTCCACTTCGTGCCATCGATGCTGCAACTCTGGATCGAGGAGCCGGCCCTGCGCGCGTGCGGCGCGCTGCGCCGTGTGTTTTCCGGTGGCGAGGCACTGTCTCCGGCGCTGCGCGCACGGGTGCGGCGCGCGCTGCCGGGCGTGCGCTTCGACAACCGCTACGGCCCCAGCGAGGCCGCCATCAACGCCACGTGGTGGCGCTGCGACGGCGTGGACGACGATGCCACCGACCGTGCAAGCGATGCCGCGCGCGTGCCCATCGGCATGCCGATTCCGAACAGTGCCGTGCGCATTCTCGACGCGCGGCTCCATCCCGTGCCGCCCGGGGTGCCCGGCGACCTGTACCTCGGTGGTGAAGGCGTGGCGCGCGGCTACCTGGGGCGACCCGGGCAAACCGCCGAGCGCTTCGTGCCTGATCCGCTGGCCACGCAGCCGGGCGCGCGGCTGTATCGCACGGGCGACCTCGCGCGCTGGCGCCACGATGGCGCGATTGAATACCTGGGCCGCATCGACGACCAGGTGAAGCTGCGCGGCCTGCGCATCGAACTGGGCGAGATCGAAGCCCAGCTTCAGGCGTTGCCAGGCGTGACGGCAGCGGCGGTGTGCCTGTGCGGCGAAGCGGGCCGCGAGCGCCTGGCCGGCTACGTGGCGGGCGACATGAGCGGCGACACGAGCGGTGACATGCCCGATGGCGAGGCGCTGCGGCGCATGCTGGCGCAGCGGCTGCCCGACTACATGGTGCCGGCGGTGATCGTGGCCATGCCGAGCCTGCCGCGCCTGCCCAGCGGCAAGATCGACCGCCGCGCGTTGCCCGATATCGGCGCGGAGGCTCAGGCTGAAATCCACGCCGGCCGCCGCCGACTACCGCAGGCGCCCGAGGCGGTTGCCATCGCGGCCATCTGGCAACAGGTGCTGCAGGTGCCCCAGGTGGGGCTCGACGACGACTTCTTTGCGCTCGGCGGCCATTCGCTGCTGGCCATGCAGGTGGTGTCGCGCGTACGCGCGGCGCTGGACGTGGCGTTGCCGCTGCGCACGCTGTTCGATGCGCCGGTGCTGGAAGCGTTCGTCAACAGCGTGCGCGCGGCCATGGCCACCGGCCAGACGTCCCGCGCGCCGGCCTTGGTGCCGGTGCCGCGCGACGCCGACCTGCCGCTGTCTCATTCGCAGGAACGCATGTGGTTCCTGTGGCGCAGCGAGCCCGATGGCGTGGCCTACAACGTGGGCGGCGCGGTGCGGCTGACCGGCGCGCTCGATGCATCGGCCCTGCAACGCGCGCTCGATGCGCTGCTGCTGCGCCATGAATCGCTGCGCACCACGTTCCCCGCGGTGGGCGGCGTGCCGGTGCAACGGTTCGCGGCCGCACCGGACGTGCGGATCGCACAGATCGACTTGCGCGGCCTGCCGGCCAACGAACGCCCGGCCGCGCTGGACCGGCTGGCCGACGCTGAAGCCAACACGCCGTTCGACCTGGAACGGGGGCCGCTGCTGCGGATGACCCTGGTGGCGGAGGCCGACACGCGGCACGTGCTGCTGGTGACCATCCACCACATCGTCTCCGAAGGCTGGGCCATGGACGTGTTCGCGGACGAGTTCGCCACGCTGTACGGCGCCATGGTGGCTGGCGTGACGTCTGATGACGCAACGGCCGCGCTGCCCGCGCTGCCCGTGCAATATGCCGACTATGCGGTATGGCAACGCCAATGGCTGGCCTCGGGTGAGCGCGAACGGCAGCTCGACTATTGGCGCGCGCGGCTGGGGCCGACGCATCCGGTGCTGGAACTGCCGACCGACCGGCCGCGCCGCGCGGTGCAGAGCACGCGCGGCAACATCCACCGCTTCGAACTCGACGACGCGCTGTCGGCCCAGATCCGCCAGTTCGGCACCGCGCACGGCCTGACGCTGTTCATGACCGTCAGCGCCGCGCTGTTCGCGTTGATGTACCGCTACAGCGGCCAGCCGTTGCTGCGACTGGGCTTTCCGGTGGCCAACCGGGTGCGCCCCGAGTTGGAGGGCCTGATCGGCGCGTTCCTGAACACGCTGGTGCTCCAGTGCGAGATCGATGCCACCACGACCGTGGCCGACCTGTTCGCGCAGGTCAGGCAGGCGGCGGTGGACGCGCAGAACCACCAGGACTTGCCATTCCATCAACTGGTGGACGCGCTGCAGCCGCGCCGCAGCGCCGCGCACACGCCGCTGTTCCAGGCGATGGTCAACGTGCAGCGCTGGCGCTTCCAGCAAACGCGCGAGGTGGCCGGCCTGGACCTTGCGTTCCTGCCCAATGACGCGCGCGCCACCAAGTTCGACCTGATGCTCGACGTGACCGACATCGACGCGCGGCTGGGCTGCATGTTCACCTACAGCACCGACCTGTTCGACGGCGAGACCGTGGCGCGCATGGCCACGCACTGGCTGCAACTGCTGCGCGAAATGCTGGCCATGCCGGCCAGCCGTATCGCCGCGCTGCCGATGCTCGATGGCGATGGCCGCGCGGCACTGCGCAAGAGCGGGGCGCCATCGACGCTGGCCGCGCCAGCGGCAGATACGCTGCACGCGCTGATCGCAGGCCACGCGGCGCGTCGCCCCGACGCCATCGCGCTGGTGTTCGAAGACGAACGGCTGAGCTACGCGGAACTGAACACGCGTGCCAACCGGCTGGCGCACGTGCTGATTGCCCGTGGCGTGGGGCCCGAGGTACGCGTGGGCTTCGCGGCGCAGCGCTCTACCGAACTGGTGGTCGGCCTGCTGGCCATCCTCAAGGCTGGCGGCGCCTACGTGCCGCTCGATCCCGACTACCCGGCCGAGCGGCTGGCCTACATGATCGAGGACAGCGGCATCGGGCTGCTGCTCACGCACGGGCTGCCGCAGGATCTGCCGGTGCCGGCGAACGTGACGGTGTTGCCGATTGCGGGCCACGCCGATGGCCCGGCGCACGATCCACAAGTCGCGGTCGACGCCGACCACCTCGCCTACATCATCTACACCTCAGGCTCCACGGGCCGGCCCAAGGGCGCGCAACTCACGCACCGCAACGTCGCGCGGCTGCTGGCCGCCACGCAGCACTGGTTCGACTTTGGCCTGGACGACGTGTGGACGCTGTTCCACTCCTACGCCTTCGACTTCTCGGTGTGGGAGATGTTTGGCGCGCTATGCCACGGCGGCAAGCTCGTCGTGGTGCCATACCTGACCAGCCGTCACCCGGAAGCCTTCCTGGCGCTGATCGAGCGCGAAGGCGTGACGGTGCTGAACCAGACGCCGTCGGCATTCCGGCAGTTGCAGCAGGTGCCGGCGCTGTACGAGCGGTCGACCACGCCGCTGCGCGTGGTGATCTTCGGCGGCGAGGCGCTCGAGCCGGCCACGCTGCGGCCGTGGCTGGCGCACTTCGGCGCGACCGGCCCGGCGCTGGTCAATATGTATGGCATCACCGAGACCACGGTGCACGTGACATACCGCCGCATTGACGCTGCCGACCTCGAAGGGCAGCGCAGCCCGATTGGTGCCCGCATTCCTGATCTGGGCCTGTACGTGCTCGATGGCGAAGGCGAGCCGGTGCCGGCCGGTATCGCGGGCGAGTTGCACGTCTCTGGTGCCGGGTTGGCGCGCGGCTACCTGGGCCGGGCGGCGCTGACGGCCGAGCGTTTCGTGCCCGATCCGTTTGGCGCGCCGGGCAGTCGGCTGTATCGCACCGGTGACCTGGCGCGCTGGAATGCGGCGGGCGAACTCGAGTATCTGGGCCGCATCGATCATCAGGTGAAGATCCGCGGCTTCCGCATCGAACTGGGCGAGGTCGAAGCGCAGCTGCTGGCGTGCGAAGGCGTGCGCGAGGCGGTGGTGCTGGCGCGCGAGGACCGGCTCGTGAGTTACGTGACCGGGGCCGCCGGTCTGGACGGTCAGGCGCTGCGGCGCGCGGTGGGGCAGGCGCTGCCGGACTACATGGTGCCGTCGGCGGTGATGGTGCTGCCGGCGCTGCCGCTGACGGCCAACGGCAAGGTAGACCGCCGGGCGCTGCCGGCGCCCGCATACGTGGCCGCGCAGGCGTACGAGGCGCCGCAAGGCGGCACGGAGGCCGCGCTGGCCGGGATCTGGCAGGCGGTGCTGGGCGTGGCGCGGGTGGGCCGGCACGACAATTTCTTCGAACTTGGCGGCCATTCCATGGCCGCCCTGCAGGTGCAACTAAAAATCAGGCAGGCCTTATTCGTCAATGTCCCGTTGGCCAGCGTTTTCACCACGCCGGTGTTGCGTGAGCTGGCCAGTACGGTCGACGTGGAGCTACGCAATGCCAATGCGGACGCCGACCGGCTCATAGGGGAGACAACGCGCCTGCTCGACCTGCTGGACGAAGCGCGTTGAATGATGCCGCGGGCGGTACGCCGCGGCATGTCCATACATTTGACGAGAGGAAATTGTGAAGAAGAATAAAAGGGATGGTCACGGCCAGGGGTTGGCTGGAGGCCCGGGCATGCCCGGACGCCGCGTCATTGGCGTGTGCGTGGGCATGATGGTGTGGGGCGCGTCGCCGGCATTGCTGGCCCAGGCCCAGCCGGAAGGCAGCCAGGGCACGGCCACGCTGCCGACGGTCACCGTGACCGAAAACCAGACCACCGGCGACGGCATGGTGGCAAAGAAGAGCACGGTTGGCAGCAAGACCGATACGCCGCTCTCCGAGATTCCGCAGTCGGTGTCCGTGGTCACCCGCGAACAGATGGACTGGCAGGGCGTGCAGAAGATGGAAGAAGCGCTGCGCTACGAGGCGGGCGTGCGCACCGAACTGGCCAACGACCTGCGCCACCAGAACATCCGCATCCGCGGCTTCTCGGTGGCGGCATCGAACCAGGGCATCTACCTCGACGGCCTGGCGCTGCCCACCCGCTTCTACGGCTCGTACGACATCAACCCGTATAGCCTGGACAGCGTGGAAATCATCCGCGGCCCGGCCTCGGTGCTGTACGGCCAGAACGTGCCCGGCGGCCTGGTGAACCAGGTCAGCAAGCGCCCGACCGAAACGCCGGTGCGCGAAGTGGAGATCACCAGCGGCTATCCCACGCGCATCCAGGGCGCGTTCGACTTTGGCGGCGCGCTGGACAACGACGGCAAGGTGCTCTACCGCCTGAACGGCATGCTGCGCGACGCCGACACGCAGGTGGGCTACGTCAAGGACAAGCGCTTCTATATCGCCCCGTCGCTGACGTGGAAGGCCACGCCGGACACCACGTTCACGCTGCTGACGAGCTACCAGCAGATTCGCGCCGGCTCCACCGACCAGTGGCTGCCCGCCGACGGCACGCTCAAGTCCACGCCTTTCGGCAAGATCAGCCCGGGCTTCTTCTCGGGCGAGCCGGGGTTCGACAAGTACAACAAGAACCAGGCGATGGTGGGCTACGCGTTCGAACACAAGTTCAACGACAAGCTGGCCTTCCGCCAGAACGCCCGCTTCAGCGAGATCACCACCGACTACCGGGCGCTGATCAGCGAGCTGGGCTGGGCCACCGATGCGGCGGGCAACCCCGACTACACGCGCCTGCAGCGCTACGCGTTCTCGTCGCGCGAACACGCCCACACGTTCGCGATCGACAACCAGCTCGAGTACAAGATGTCGCACGGCATCGTCGACCAGACGCTGCTGGCCGGCGTGGACTACCAGACTTCGGGCTTCAACACGCAGCTCGGCTTCGACACGGACGTGCCGACGATCAACCCGTTCGATCCGGCCTATGGCTACTCGATCGCGTCGCCGGCTATCTATTCCAGCACCTACCAGAAGCTGCGCCAGCTGGGCGTGTACCTGCAGGACCAGATCAAGATCGACCGGCACTGGATTCTGACGCTGGGTGGCCGCTACGACACGGCCGACATGTCCACGCGTAACGACTTCACGGCCAACACCACGAGCCAGGACGACCATGCCTTTACCTACCGTGCCGGCCTGGCGTACCAGACCGACGCGGGCCTGACGCCGTACGTGAGCTACTCCACGTCGTTCCGCCCGCAGGTGGGCACGAACTTCGGCGGCAGCGCGTTCGAGCCGACCAAGGGCAAGCAGGCCGAAGTGGGCGTGAAGTACCAGCCGCGCGGCGGCAACAGCTTCGTCACCGCGTCGCTGTTCGACCTGCGCCAGACCAACGTGCTGACCACCGACCTCGACCACCCGACCTTCCAGACCACCACGGGCGAGATTCGCTCGCGCGGCCTGGAACTGCAGGGCAAGCTCGAAGTCACGCGCAATATCGACGTGCTGGCCTCGTACACGTTCACGGACATGGAGGTCACCAAGAGCGCGACCGACAACCTCGGCAAGGTGCCGTTCGCGGGCGTGCCGCGCCACATGGCGTCGCTGTGGGGCAACTACACGTTCCGCGTGGGCACTTTCGCTGGCCTGGGGCTGGGCGCCGGCGCACGCTACATCGGTGCCACCACCGACGACGGTATCGGCCAGACGTTCGTGCCGCCGGCATGGCTGTTCGACCTGGCGATCCGCTATGACCTGGGCAAGGCCGACGCCGCGCTCAAGGGCGCATCGCTGGAGCTGAACGCGTCGAACCTGTTCAACAAGGCCTATGTGGCCTCGTGCAACAACGCCAACCTCTGCTTCTACGGTCCGCGCCGCGTGGTGCTGGCCACGGCGCGCTACCGCTGGTAAGCCGCCCGGGTTGGATGACTGTGCAGTCAACGGCCAGCCGGCCACGGCTGGCCATTTTTTTCTCCGGATTCCGGAGTTGAGGAGCGAGAGGCATGGATCAGGAACTGCTGGCAGTGGCCCAACGTATTGCCGCACTCGGAGACCAGGACCGGCGCCGGCTGCTGGCCGCGATGCGCGAGAAGGGCATGACGTTCTCGCGGTTTCCGATCGTGCCGGCGCGGCGCGAGGGCGCTGTACCGGGCGCGTTTGCCCAGCAGCGCCAGTGGTTCCTGTGGCAGCTTGACCCCACCGGCAACGCCTATAACGTGCCCGGCGCGCTGCGGCTGCGCGGCCGGCTCGATGCCGAGGCGGTGCGCGCCACCTTCGACGCGCTGGCTGCACGGCATGAATCGCTGCGCACGCGTTTCGAAGCTGGCGAGGACGGGCTGGCCCACCAGATCATCGACGCCCCGGCCCCGGTGGCCTTCGAGCATGTGCGTTGCGAGGAAGCGCAGGCGCGCGACCGTGCCGCAGCCTTCGCCCGCGCGCCGTTCGACCTGGCCAATGGTCCGCTGCTGCGCGTGCTGCTGCTGGAGCTGGACGCGGACGACCACCTGCTGGTGGTGGTGATGCACCACATCGTCTCCGATGGCTGGTCGATGCAGGTGGTGCTGCGCGAGTTCGTGGAGCGGTATCGCGCCCGGGTCGACGGTGAAGCCTTTGAAGACAAGCCGCTGCCGATCCAGTACGCCGACTACGCCGTCTGGCAGCGCCAGTGGCTGGAGAGCGGCGAACTGGAACGCCAGCTCGACTACTGGAAAGCGCACCTCGGTACGCATCACCCGGTGCTGGCCCTGCCGACCGACCACCCGCGCACCGCACAGGCCCGCTACCGCGAGGCGGTGCACCATTTCGACCTGCCCGCGCCGCTGGTAACCAGCCTGCGCACGCTGACCCAGCAACACGGGGCCAGCCTGTTCATGGCGCTGCTGGCCGGCTTCCAGGTGCTGCTGCATCGCTACACCGGAGAAAGCCAGATCCGCGTTGGCGTGCCGGTAGCCAACCGCCAGCGCGTGGAAACCGAAGGCGTGGTTGGTTTCTTCGTCAACACCCAGGTGCTGGCGGGCGAGATAGACGGCCAGCAGACGCTGAGCGCGCTATTGGACGCGGCCAAGGCGGCGGTGCTCGGCGCGCAGGCCAATCAGGACTTGCCGTTTGAGCAGCTGGTGGAAGCGTTGCAGCCCGAGCGCAGCCTTGGCCAGACGCCGCTGTTCCAGGTGATGCACAACCATCAACGGGCCGACGGCAGGGCGCTGGAGGAACTGGCGGGTCTGACTGTGACCCGTGAGCCGCTAGGCGAGCAGGGCGCCAAGTTCGAATTCACTCTCGATACCGAAGAGGGCGAGGACGGCACGGTACGCGGTTGGTTCTCGTACGCGGCCGAGTTGTTCACGCCGCAGACCATCGAGCGGATGGCGCGGCATTACCTGCGCGTGCTGGAAGCGGTGGCCGGCACGCCGCAGCAGCGCGTGGGCGAAGTGGCGTTGCTCGATGAGACCGAACGTGACGGGCTGCTGGCAGCGGGTCGCAACCCGACTAGTCATCCATGGCAGGCACCGGTGCACGCACTGTTCGCAGCGCAGGCCGCGCGGCGCCCTGATGCTGTCGCGCTCGTATTCGAAGACGAACGGCTGACCTACGCCGAGCTGAACGCCCGCGCCAACCGCCTGGCCCATGCGCTGATCGCGCGGGGCGTGGGCCCTGAGTCGCGCGTCGGTATCGCGGCGCAGCGCTCGGTCGAAATGGTGGTCGGCCTGCTGGCGATCCTCAAGGCCGGCGCTGCCTATGTGCCGCTCGATCCCGATTACCCGGCCGAGCGGCTGGCCTACATGATCGAGGACAGTGGCATCGGCTTGCTGCTCACGCACGGGCTGTCGCAGGAGCTGCCGCTGCCGTCGCACGTCGCGGTGTTGCCGATCGCGGCAGCCGTCGACGGCCCGGAGCACGATCCGCTGGTGCCGCTCGACCCCGAACATCTCGCCTACGTGATCTATACCTCGGGCTCCACGGGGCGGCCCAAGGGGGTGCCGAACCGCCATATCGCGCTGTGGAATCGTCTGGCGTGGATGCAGTCCGCCTATGGCCTCACGCATGACGACGTGGTCTTGCAAAAGACGCCGTTCAGCTTCGACGTGTCGGTCTGGGAGTTCTTCTGGCCGCTGATGGCGGGCGCGCAACTGGCCGTATGCCCGCCCGGCGCACATCGCGAACCGGCGCGGCTTGCGCAGGCCATCGTGCGGCATGGCGTCAGCACGATCCACTTCGTGCCGTCGATGCTGCAGGCGTTCGTCAGCGATGCGGCGGCGGCCGGCTGCGGCACGCTGCGGCGCAACGTCTGCAGCGGCGAGGCACTGCCCGCCGACCTGCAGAACCGTACGCTGGCGCTGCTGCCGCATGCGGCGCTATACAACCTCTATGGTCCGACCGAAGCGGCCATCGACGTGACGCACTGGACGTGCGCGGCCGATGGCCGGGGCACGGTGCCGATCGGGCGTCCGATCGATGCCATCGAGACCCATGTGCTCGATGCCGGGCTCGATATCGCGCCGCCCGGCGCGGCGGGCGAGTTGTACCTGGGCGGCGTGGGTCTTGCGCGCGGCTACCTGGGCCGCCCGGCGCTGACCGCCGAGCGCTTCGTCCCGCATCCGTTCGGTAACGGCGAGCGGCTGTATCGCACCGGCGACCTCGCGCGCTGGGGCGCCGACATGGCGCTCGAATACCTGGGCCGCATCGACCACCAGGTCAAGATTCGCGGCTTGCGGATTGAACTGGGCGAGATCGAAGGCTGCCTGCTGTCCTGCGACGGTGTGCGCGAGGCCGTGACCGTGGCGCGCGACGGCAAGCTGGTGTCCTACATCACGGCGGCGCCGGGCGCGGTGCCCGATGCCGCCGCACTGCGCACGCAACTGGCCGCGCGGCTGCCCGACTACATGGTGCCCGCCGTGATCGTCACGCTCGATACGCTGCCGCTCTCGCCCAACGGCAAGCTCGACCGCAAGCGGCTGCCGGCACCCGAATTCCACGCCAGTAGCGCATTCGAGGCGCCGAGTGGCGCCGCCGAGATGGCGCTGGCCGATGTCTGGCAGGCGCTGCTAGGCGTGGCGCAGGTGGGCCGGCACGACAACTTTTTCGAACTGGGCGGCGATTCGATCCTGAGCCTGCAGATCGTGGCGCGTGCGCGCCAGGCGGGCTGGCAGGTAACGCCGCGCCAGTTGATGGCCACGCAAACCGTGGCCGGGCTGGCGGCGGTGGCCGTGCCGGTGTCGGCGACGGCGACGGCGACGGCCGCGCAAGCCGCAACCGCCGTACCGTCGGCGCCCGCCATCGCCCTGACGCCGGCCCAGCAGGCCGCGCTGCCGGTGGCGCTGGACGCGGTGCACGCCGCCTATCCGGTATCGCCGATGCAGGCCGGCATGCTGTTCCACGCGCTGTACCAGCCGGGGCACGACGCCTACGTCAACCAGTTGCGGCTCGATATCGACGGGCTGGACGTCGGGCGCTTTGCCCAGGCGTGGCAGGCCGTGCAGGCGCGCCACGACATCCTGCGCACCGGCTTTGTCGGCGATGCCAGCGGCCATGCGCAGTGGGTGGCCGCCTCGTTGCCGCTGCCGTTGCGCGAGGTGGACCTGGGCGCGGCGGATGCGGCGGCACTCGACGCGCTGGCGGCGCACGAACGCGAGCAGGGCTTCGATTTGGCGCGCCCGCCGTTGCAGCGGCTGGTGCTGGTGCACACCGGCGCCAGCCGGCATCACTTGATCTGGACGCATCACCACTTGCTGCTCGATGGCTGGAGCACGTCGCAGCTGCTGGCGGAGGTGCTGCGCCACTACGCCGGCGAGGCCTTGCCGGCCGTGGCGGGGCAGTACCGCGACTACATCGACTGGCTGGGCCGCCAGGATGGCGCCGCCGCCGAGACGTTCTGGCGCGCGCGGCTGGCCACGCTGGCCATGCCGACGCGACTGGCCGGTGCCCTGGCGCGCTCGCCCGGTGCGGCGCAGGACGGCTATGCCGCCCATGTGGCAGCGCGCGATGCACAGGCCACGGCGCGCATCGCCGCCTTTGCGCGCGCGCAGCGCGTGACTGTCAACACCGTGGTGCAAGCCGCCTGGCAGCTGCTGCTGCAACGCTTCACCGGGCAAGACACGGTGGCCTTCGGTGCCACGGTCTCGGGCCGGCCGGCCGAGTTGCCGGGCGCGCAGGCGTGGCTGGGCCTGTTCATCAACACGCTGCCGGTGATCGGCACGGTGCCGGCGGCGCAGTCGGTGGGCGAGTGGCTGCGCGCGCTGCAGCAGCGCGAGGCGCAGGGCCGCGAGTTCGAACACACACCGCTGTACGAGATCCAGCGCTGGGCCGGCGCCGGCGGGCAAGGGCTGTTCGATACGCTGCTGGTGTTCGAGAACTATCCGGTCGACGCTGCGCTCAAGGCCGGCGCGCCGGCCGGGCTGACGTTCGGCGAGCTGACCCATCACGACGAAACCAACTACGCACTGACGCTTGGGGTCACGCTGGGCGAGACGCTGCGCATCCGCTACGGCTACCAGTGCGCACAGTTCGATGCAGCGGCGGTGGCGCACGTGGCGGAGGCGCTGTGGCGGGCGCTCGATGCGCTGACGGCCGACGCGCAGGCGCCGGTGGGCCGGCTGGCGCTGGTGAGCGCGGACGCGCAACAGCGGCTGCTGGCCTGGGGCCGGGGCGAAGCCGACCACTGGCAGTGGAGCGGCCCCGTGCACGCGCGGATCGCCGCCCAGGCACGGGCTACGCCGGAGGCGGTGGCGGTGATCTGCGGCGATGAGACGCTGGCGTATGGCGAACTCGATGCGCAGGCCAGCGCACTGGCGCGGCAACTGGTGGCGCGCGGCGTGGGCGCCGAGGTGCGCGTGGGCGTGGCGCTGGAGCGCACGCCGCGCATGATCGTGGCGCTGCTGGCGGTGCTCAAGGCGGGCGGCGCCTATGTGCCGCTCGATCCGGCCTATCCGTCGGCGCGGCTGGCGCAGATGGTGGAAGACAGCGGGTTGCGGCTGCTGCTCAGCGAGACGGCGCTGGACGCGCGGCTGGCGCCGGTACGCGCCGCTACGCCAGTGGCGTGGCTGAATCTGGAAGCGTTGCCTGCCGTCACGTTCGATGCCGAGGCGGCGCCGCTGCCGCACACCGAGCCCGCGCAACTGGCCTACGTCATCTACACCTCGGGCTCCACCGGCACGCCGAAGGGCGTGGCCGTGGCGCACGGTCCGCTGGCCATGCATTGCGCGGTGACCGGCCGCATCTACGAGATGGGCCCGCACAGCCGCGAATTGCACTTCCTGTCGTTCGCGTTCGACGGCGCGCACGAGCGCTGGCTTACCGCGCTTACGCATGGCGCCAGCCTGGTGCTGCGCGATGCCGACCTGTGGTCGCCCGCGCAAACCGCCGATGCCATGCACGCGCACGCCGTCACGCATGCGGGCTTTCCGCCGGCCTACCTGCAGCAACTGGCGCAAGGCATGCCGGCCGACGCGCCGGCGCCGCGTCCCACGCTGGTGTCCTTTGGTGGCGAGGCCATGCCGCGTGCCGTGTTCGAGCAGGTACGCACTGTGCTGCAGCCGGAGATCCTGATCAACGGCTATGGCCCCACCGAGACCGTGGTGACGCCATTGGTATGGAAGGTACCCGGCACGCAGGCCTGCGCCGCGCCGTACGCGCCGGTCGGCCGCCCGGTGGGCGAGCGTCGCGCCTATGTGGTGGATGCCGAGGGCGAACTGGCCGCGGCCAGCGCGGCGGGCGAGTTGTGGATCGGCGGCGAGGGGCTGGCGCGCGGCTACCTGAATCGCGCCGCGCAAACCGCCGAGCGCTTCGTGCCCGACCCGTTCGGCGCGCCGGGCAGCCGTTGCTACCGTACCGGCGATCTGACGCGCTGGTCCGCCGATGGCAACGTGGAATACCTGGGCCGCATCGACCAGCAGGTGAAGATTCGCGGCTTCCGCATCGAGCTGGGCGAGGTCGAGGCCGCGCTGCGCGACTGCGCCGGTGTGACCGAGGCGGCCGCCGTAGCGCGAGACGGACGCCTGCTGGCCTACGTGGCCGGCACGGCGGAGATGGCCGATGCCGTCGCGCTGCGCGACGCACTGGCGCGCCGGCTGCCCGACTACATGGTGCCGGCCTCGCTGACCGTGCTGCCCGCGCTGCCGATGACGCCGGCCGGCAAGATCGACCGCAAGGCGCTGCCCGAGCCAACCGGCGGCCCCAGCCAGGATTACGTGGCCCCCGAGGGCGAGGTCGAAACCGCGTTGGCCGCGATCTGGCAAACGGTGCTGGGCGTGGCGCAGGTGGGCCGGCACGACAACTTCTTTGCACTGGGCGGCGACTCGATCCTGAGCCTGCAGATCGTGGCGCGGGCCCGCGAGCTGGGCTGGCAACTGGTACCGCGCCAGCTGTTCGAACAGCAGACCGTGGCGCTGCTGGCCACGGTGGCCACGCGGCGCTCGGCCCCGGTGCCGGTGCCCGCCGGGCGTCCAGCGCCGGCGCTCGATGCGCGCGTGCGCGCGGCGCTGCCGGCGGCGGCCGAGGCCGTTCAGGATGTGTATCCCGCCTCGCCGATGCAGGCCGGCATGCTGTTCCACGCGGTCTACGAGGCGGCCAGCAGCGCCTACGTCAACCAGTTGCGGCTCGATATCGACGGGCTCGACACCGGGCGCTTCGTGGCCGCGTGGCGCGCGGTGCAGCGGCGGCACGACATCCTGCGCACCGGCTTCGTGTCGGTACCCGCCGCCGCTTCAAACGATGCAGGTGCTGCAGGTGCCAACCTGCTGCAATGGGTGGCGCTCGATCCCGAACTGCCGGTGCGCGTGTTGGACTGGCGCGGCCGCACCGCACCCGACGATGCGCTGGCGGCGCTTGCGCAAGCCGAGCTGGCGCAAGGATTCGACGTGGGGCGCCCGCCGTTGCAGCGGCTGGTACTGGTGCGCACCGGTGCGGCGCGTCATCACCTGGTGTGGACTGGCCACCATCTGCTGCTCGACGGCTGGAGCACCGCGCGCATGCTGTCCGAAGTGCTGCGCCACTACGCCGGCGAGGCCTTGCCGGCCGTGGCGGGGCAGTACCGCGACTACATCGACTGGCTGGGCCGCCAGGATGGCGCCGCCGCCGAGACGTTCTGGCGCGCGCGGCTGGCCACGCTGGCCATGCCGACGCGACTGGCCGGTGCCCTGGCGCGCTCGCCCGGTGCGGCGCAGGACGGCTATGCCGCCCATGTGGCAGCGCGCGATGCACAGGCCACGGCGCGCATCGCCGCCTTTGCGCGCGCGCAGCGCGTGACTGTCAACACCGTGGTGCAAGCCGCCTGGCAGCTGCTGCTGCAACGCTTCACCGGGCAAGACACGGTGGCCTTCGGTGCCACGGTCTCGGGCCGGCCGGCCGAGTTGCCGGGCGCGCAGGCGTGGCTGGGCCTGTTCATCAACACGCTGCCGGTGATCGGCACGGTGCCGGCGGCGCAGTCGGTGGGCGAGTGGCTGCGCGCGCTGCAGCAGCGCGAGGCGCAGGGCCGCGAGTTCGAACACACACCGCTGTACGAGATCCAGCGCTGGGCCGGCGCCGGCGGGCAAGGGCTGTTCGATACGCTGCTGGTGTTCGAGAACTATCCGGTCGACGCTGCGCTCAAGGCCGGCGCGCCGGCCGGGCTGACGTTCGGCGAGCTGACCCATCACGACGAAACCAACTACGCACTGACGCTTGGGGTCACGCTGGGCGAGACGCTGCGCATCCGCTACGGCTACCAGTGCGCACAGTTCGATGCAGCGGCGGTGGCGCACGTGGCGGAGGCGCTGTGGCGGGCGCTCGATGTGCTGACGGCCGACGCGCAGGCGCCGGTGGGCCGCCTGTCGCTGGTGAGCGCGGACGCGCAACAGCGGCTGCTGGCCTGGGGCCGGGGCGAAGCCGACCACTGGCAGTGGAGCGGCCCGGTGCACGCGCGGATCGCCGCCCAGGCACTGGCTACGCCGGAAGCGGTAGCGGTGATCTGCGGCGGTGAGACGCTGACGTATGGCGAACTCGATGCGCAGGCCAGCGCGCTGGCGCGGCAACTGGTGGCGCGCGGCGTAGGGGCCGAGGTGCGCGTGGGCGTGGCGCTGGAGCGCACGCCGCGCATGATCGTGGCGCTGCTGGCGGTGCTCAAGGCGGGCGGCGCCTATGTGCCGCTCGACCCGGCTTATCCGTCGGCGCGGCTGGCGCAGATGGTGGAAGACAGCGGGCTGCGGCTGCTGCTGACGCGCACAGGGCTGGCCGAGCGCTTGCCGACGGTGGCCGATACCCTCTTCGTCGACGCCCTGTCGACGCAGGCGCCAGAGATGGCTGACCCGACAGGAGCGGTCGAGCCCGATCAACTGCTGTGCGTGATCTTTACCTCGGGCTCCACGGGGCGGCCCAAGGGCGTGGCGCTGTCGCACGGTGTGCTGGCCGCGCATTGCGACACCGTGCGCGCCCACTATGGCGTGGCAGCCGGTGCGCGTGTGCTGCATTTCTCGTCGTTCAACTTTGACTGGGGTGTGGAGCAGTGGCTGCTGCCGTTGTCCAGCGGCGCCGGCGTGGTGCTGCGCGGCGATGTGCTGTGGAGCGCCGAGGAAGCGCTGGCCGTGCTACGCGATGCCGCTGTGGACGTGGCGTATTTCCCCACCGCCTACGCACGCCAGCTTGCCGAATGGGCCACGCGCGAAGGCGTGACGCTGCCCGCGCGCTGCATCAACGTGGCCGGCGAGGCGCTGGGCGCCGATGCGCTGCGCCAGCTGCAAGGCCGCTTGCAGCCGGGTGCGCGCGTGGTCAACGGCTACGGGCCCACCGAAACCGTGATCACGCCGTTCCTGTGGACGGCACAGGCAGGCACCCGCTGCGCCACGGCGTATGCGCCGGTGGGCCGGCCCGTCGGCGCGCGCCACGCCTATGTGGCCGATGCCGACGGCAATCTGGCCGCGCCCGGCGTGGCCGGCGAACTGATGATCGGCGGCGGCCTTGCGCGAGGCTACCTGGGCCGGCCCGGCCTGACCGCCGAGCGCTTCGTGCCTGATCCGCTTGGGGCGCCGGGCAGCCGCTGCTATCGCACCGGCGATATCGTGCGCTGGACGGCCGATGGCGAGGTGGAGTATCTGGGGCGAACCGACAACCAGGTCAAAATCCGCGGCTTCCGCATCGAGCCCGGCGAGGTGGAGGCGCAATTGCGTGCCTGCGCCGGCGTGCGCGAAGCGGTGGTGGCGGTGCGCGCGGGCCGGCTGGTGGCTTATGTGACGGCGATGGCCGCCGGCAATGTCGAGGGGGCGGCACTGCGCCGCCAACTGGCCGAGGCCCTGCCCGACTACATGGTGCCCGCCACGGTGAGCGTGCTAGACGCGTGGCCGATGACGCCGAACGGCAAGATCGACCGGCAGGCGCTGCCCGATCCCGATGTCGGGGGGGCGTCCGGCCATGTGCCGCCACAGCCAGGCGTGGAGTGCGTGCTGGCCGGGATCTGGCAGGACGTGCTGGGCCTGCCGAGCGTGCCTGGGGTGCCTGGCGTGGGGCGTCACGACAACTTCTTCGAACTGGGTGGCGATTCGATCCTGAGCCTGCAGATCGTGGCGCGTGCACGCCAGGCCGGCTGGCAACTGACGCCGCGCGAACTGTTCGAGGCGCCCAGCGTGGCCGAATTGGCGCTGCTGGCCAGGCCGGCAGAAGACGCGACGACCGGCCACGACCGCATCGACGCAGGCGAGGTGCCGCTGCTGCCGATTCAGGCGGCGTTCCTGCGCACGCCCGTGCCGGCCCGCCATCACTGGAACCAGTCGATCCTGCTCCAGAGCCGCGCGCCGGTGCAGGTCGACGCGCTGGCCCGCGCGCTGGCGGACCTCGTGGCCCACCATGACAGCCTGCGCCTGCGCTTCACGCAGGAGGGCGACCGCTGGATCCAGCGCTACGCCGACCTGCCACCGTCGGGGGCGCCCGATGTGCCCGATGTGCCCGATGTGCCCGATGCTGGCACGGCGGGCGGCCTGCTGTGGCATCGCCGGGCCGCCGACGCGACGGCGCTGCAAGCGATCTGCGCGGAGGTGCAGCGCAGCCTGGACCTCGCACAAGGGCCGCTGCTGCGCGCGGCGGCCATCGAAATGAGCGACGGTAGCTGGCGGGTGCTGCTGGCAATCCATCACCTGGCCGTCGATGGCGTGTCGTGGCGCATCCTGCTTGAAGACCTGCAGCGCTGCTACGTCGGCCACGCGGGCGGCCAGCCGGCGACGCTGCCGGCGCGCACCGCGAGCTACCAGGCGTGGGCCCGGCGGCTGGCACGGCAGGCGGTCTTGTGGGAATCCGATTACCAGCGTGACGTTCCTGGCGCTGATATTTCCGCCAATCCGGCGGCCTATTGGGCGCAACTGGCCCGCACGCCCGCCGCGCTGCCGTGCGACATGCCCGAGGGCGGCAATACGGTGCGGCAGGCGGAAGGCTGCACGGTGCGGCTCGATGCCGCCACCACACGCCGCCTGCTGAAGCAGGCGCCCGCAGCCTACCGCACGCAGATCAACGACCTGCTGCTGACCGCACTGGGCCGCGCGCTGTGCGCGTGGACCGGGCGCGACAGCGTGCTGGTGGAACTGGAAGGCCATGGCCGCGAGGACCTGTTCGACGACATCGACCTGAGCCGCACCGTGGGCTGGTTCACGAGCCTGTATCCGGTGGCGCTGGCGCCCACGGGCGAGCCGGGCGCGGCGCTGTGCCGCGTGAAGGAAGCGCTGCGCGCGGTGCCGGCGCGCGGGCTGGTGCATGGCTACCTGCGCGAGGCGGCGCTGGCGGGCCGCATGGGAGCGCAGCCGCCGTTGCCGCGCGCAAGCGTGGTGTTCAACTACCTGGGGCAGTTCGACGGCAGCTTCGACAGCGACGATGGCTGGAAGCCGGCAACCGAAGGCCCCGGCCCGGAGAGCGATGCCGACGCGCCGCTGTCGCACGACATCGCCGTGAACGGCCAGGTCTACCAGGGCGAGCTGGCGCTGACGTTCGGCTTTAGCGGCGCGCGCTATCGCGTGGCCACCATCGAGACGCTGGCCGAGCGCTTCCGGGCCGAGTTGTGCGCGCTGGTGGACCACTGCACCAGCGGCGCCAGCGGTGCCACGCCGTCAGACTTTCCGCTGGCCGCGCTGACGCAGGCCGACGTCGATACGCTGCCGGTGCGCGCGAGCGAGATCGACGACCTGTATCCGCTGTCGCCGATGCAGGCCGGCATGCTGTTCCACACCGTGGCGGCCCAGCAGGCGCACGCGGGGGCTGCCGGCAGCGCGTACGTCAATCAGCTTTGCATCGACATCGACGGTCTGGATGCGCCACGCTTCCGCGCTGCGTGGCAGGCGGTGCAGCAGCGCCACGACATTCTGCGCACCGGCTTTCTGCATGGCGGCGCCACGCCGCTGCAGTGGGTGGCGCGCAGCGTGGCGCTGCCGTTCCGCGAGCTGGACTGGCGCGGAAGGGGCGCTGACGTGGCCGGCGGGGCTGCCGAGGCCGATGAGGCTGACGAGGCGGCGCTGGCCGGGCTGGCGCGCGAGGAACTGGCGCGCGGCTTCGACATCGCCACGCCGCCGTTGCAGCGGCTGGTGCTGGTGCGCACGGGCGAGGCGCGCCATCGCTTTATCTGGACGCGTCACCACCTGCTGCTGGATGGCTGGAGCACGTCGCGCCTGATGGGCGAGGTGCTGCGCCACTACGCCGGCGAGCCGCTGCCGGCCACGGGCGGCCGCTACCGCGACTACATCGGCTGGCTGCAACGGCAGGACCCGCAGGCCGCCGAACGCTACTGGACGGCTCAGGCCACCGCGCTGGACACCCCCACGCTGCTGGCCGATGCCGTCGGCCGGCCGGCAGGTGGGGTGGCGCCGGGCGGCGCGCCGGATGCGGGCTACGGCGAAACGCTGAGCGTGTTCGACGCCGCCACGACGGCGCGCTGGCAGGCATTCGCGCACCGGCAGCGCATCACGCTCAACACGCTGGTGCAGGGCGCGTGGCTGCTGTTGCTGCAACGCTGCACCGGGCACGATACGGTCGCCTTCGGCGCGACCATGGCCGGGCGTCCCGCGGGCCTGCCGGCGGTGGAGCATCTGCTGGGCCTGTTCATCAACACGCTGCCCGTGATCCAGACCCCGCGCGCGTCGCAGGCCGTGGGTGACTGGCTGCGGGCGCTGATGGCGCACAATCTGTCGCTGCGCGAGTTCGAGCACACGCCGCTGAACCACGTGCAGCGCTGGGCCGGCAGGAGCGGGCAGCCGCTGTTCGACAGCATCATCGTGTTCGAGAACTACCCGGTGGATCGCGCCATGCGCGAGGAGAACCCGGGCGGGCTGCGCTTTGGCGATGCCGCCAGCGTGGACCTGACCACGTTTGCGATGGACCTGGAAGTGGCGCTGACCGACACGCTGCGCATCAAGTACACGTGGATGCGCAGCCGCTTCGACGCCGCCACCGTGGCGCGCCTGCGCGACGCCATGGCGCACGTGCTGGAAGCGCTCACAGCCGACCCGGCCCGCGCGCTGGGGCGCATCGGGCTGCAGCCGGCGCCGGAGGCAGCGCTGGCCCGCATGAACGCGCCGTGGCAGGACGAGCCGGTGCACCTTGCGATCCGCAGGCAGGCGGTGCTGCGGCCCGAGGCGGTGGCCGTGGTGTGCGACGACGCGTCGATTACCTACGCGGCGCTGCAACGACGCGCGGATGCGCTGGCCCACCGGCTGCGCGCGCTCGGTGCCGGGCCCGACCACCTGGTGGCGGTGGCGACGGAACGCTCCATCGACAGCATCGTGGCGTTCCTGGCCGTGCTCAACAGTACGGCGGCCTATGTGCCGCTCGACCCCGACTACCCGCGCGAGCGGCTGGCCTATGTGCTGGCCGACGCGGGCGCCGCGCTGCTGCTGACCCAGCGCAGGCTGGCGCCGGTGTTCGCCGACATGCCCGGCATCACGCCGGTGCTGCTGGACGACGGCGTGGCGCACCCCGCGCACCCGGCGCACCCGGCCGTCGCAACGGAGGCGCCGCCGGCCGCGGTGCACTCGGCCCAACTGGCCTACCTGATCTACACGTCGGGCTCCACCGGCCTGCCCAAGGGCGTGGCCGTGGAGCACGGGCCGCTGGCCATGCACTGCGCGGCCACGGGCGAGCTATACGAGATGGATGCCACGTCGCGCGAGCTGCATTTCCTGTCGTTCGCGTTCGACGGCGCCCACGAGCGCTGGCTTACCACGCTCACGCACGGCGGCACGCTGGTGCTGCGCGATGCCTCGCTCTGGACGCCGGACCAGACCTGGGACGCCATGCGTCGCCACGATGTGGGCAACGCGGGCTTTCCGCCGGCCTATCTGCAGCAGCTTGCGCAGTGGGCACAGCAGGCGCGCGAGGCCGGTGACACCGCCATGCCGGCGCTGCGGCTGGTGTCGTTTGGCGGCGAGGCCATGCCGGAAGCGAGTTTCGAGCTGGTGAAACGCGCCTTGCGGCCGCACACGCTGATCAACGGCTACGGCCCCACCGAGACGGTGGTTACGCCGCTGGTGTGGAAAGTGGCCGGCGATGCGCGCTGCGAGGCGCCGTATGCGCCGATCGGGCGGCCCGTGGGCCAGCGCACGGCCCACGTGCTCGATGCGCAGATGCAGCCGGTGCCGCCCGGCGTGCCGGGCGAGCTGTATATCGGCGGCTATGGGCTGGCACGCGGCTATCACGGGCGCGCGGCGCTGACGGCCGAGCGCTTCGTGCCGGACCCGTTCGCGGCCGATGGCGGGCGGCTCTATCGCACCGGCGACGTGGTACGGGCGCGGGCTGACGGCGTGATCGAATACGTGGGCCGCGCCGACCAGCAGGTGAAGATTCGCGGCTTCCGCATCGAGCCAGGCGAGGTGGAAGCGTGCCTGCGCCGCCATGCCGAGGTGCGCGAGGCGGTGGTGCTGGCCCGCCAGGCGCCGCATGGGCGCCAGCTGGTGGCCTATGTGGCGGCTGATGTGGCGGCTGATGTGGCGGCTATTGTGGCCGCCGAAGCAACGCCGGGCCAGGCGCTGGCGGCAGCGCTCAAGGCCCATGTGGCTGCGCATCTGCCCGACTACATGGTGCCGGCTCACGTGGTGACGCTGGCCATGCTGCCGGTCACGCCGAACGGCAAGATCGACCGCGCTGCGCTGCCCGAGCCGACCTGGACGGCGCGCGAGACGCTGGCTCCCCGCACCGCGCTGGAGGCCGAGCTGGCGGCCATCTGGCAGGAGGTACTGGGCGTGCCGCAGGTGGGCGTCGACGACAACTTCTTCACGCTGGGCGGCGATTCGATCCTGAGCCTGCAAGTGTTGTCGCGCGTGCGTGCGCTCGATGCGCCGGGCCTGCAACTGCGGCTGAGCGACCTGATGAAGTACCAGACCATTGCCGAACTGGCGGCGCTGGCGGTGCCCGGCCAGGACACGGAAAGCCCCGCCAGTGCCGGCGCCCCGGCATCCACTCGGGCGCCCACTGACGCTCCATCCCCCGCGCCGCTCACGCCGATCCAGCAATGGTTCGTGGAGCGCGCCGAGCGCGCGGCAGACCCCGATGCGGCGCTGCGCCACTACAACCTGTCGATCCTGCTGCGGCCGCGCGTAGCGCTCGATCCCGCCCGGCTTGCGGCGGCGCTGCAGGCGCTGGTGGCGCACCACGCGGCGCTGCGCACGGTGTTTGCCCGGCACGACGATGGCCGCTGGACGCAGACCGTGCAGGCGTCACCTGCGCACGGCGAGGCGCTGCTGTCGGTGCGCGACGTCGAGGGCGAGGCGGCCATTGCCGAGGCGTGCAATGCGGCGCAACGCAGCCTCGATCCATGCGGCGGCCGGCTCCTGCACGCGCTGCTGCTGCGGCTGCCGGATGGCAGCACACGCCTGCTGCTGGCGCTGCATCACCTGGCCGTCGATGGCGTGTCGTGGCGCATTGTCACGCAGGACTTGCAGCAGGCCTACGGGCAGGCCAGTGCCGGCGCGCCGCTGCCGCTGCCGCCCGCCGGCAGCAGCTATGTCGAGTGGGCGGAGCGGCTGGCGCAGTACGCGGCCAGCGGGCGGCTGCGGCGCGAACTGGGCTACTGGCGCGAGCAGCTTGACGGTGCGCCCGACGCGCTGCCGGTGGATCGTCCGGACGGAAGCATGCTGACGCGCGATGGCGCATTTGCCAGCGTGAAGTTGCCGGCGGCGGCCACGGCCAGCCTGCTGCGTCCCGCGCGCGGCCTGGGCCTGCCCGACGGCGTGCGCATCGACACGCTGCTGCTGACGGCGCTGGCGGGCGCGCTGTGCCAGTGGACCGGGCAGCACAGCGTGCGCATCGAACTGGAAAGCCACGGCCGTGAAGACCTGTTTGCCGACATCGACCACAGCCGCACCGTGGGGTGGTTCACATCCGAGTATCCGCTGCGCCTGACGCCTGGCGAGGGCGATACCGGTGAGGCCGTGGGGCGCGTGCAGGCGCAGGTGGAAGCGGTGCCGGCACGGGGCGTGGGCTACGGCGCGCTGAAGTACCTGGCCGATGCCACGTTGCGGCAGAAGCTGGCGGACTTGCCACCGGCGCGCGTCACGTTCAACTATCTGGGGCAGTTCGACCAGGTGCTAGGCGAGGACGGGCTGTTCGCGCTGGCCCCCGAGGCCGGCGGCGATGCGCGCGACCCGGACAGCCCGCTCGACAACTGGCTGGTGATCAACGCGCAGGTGCACGCGGGCGTGCTGTCGGTCGATTGCAGCTACAGCCGCGCCATGTTCGAGGCGCAGACCGTGCAGGCGCTGATGGCCGCGATGGAGCAGGCGCTGCTGGCGCTGGCCGAACGGGGCGGCATGGCCGCCACCACGCCCACCACCACGCCCGCCACCACGCCCACCACGGAGATACGGTAATGGCATTGCATCCCGAGATCGAGGCCCTGCTGGACATGATCGAGGCCGGGCGCGCCGGCGGCAGGCGTCCGCCCATGCACGTGATGGGCCCCAACGCCGCGCGGGTGGACTTCGACCAGGCGTCGGTGCCGCTGGACATGACGCCGCGGGCATTGCCGTACGTGGCGGACCTGCGTATTCCCACACGCGACGGCGCGTGGCTGCCGGCGCGTCTCTACGTGCCGGTAGTGCCGGCCAACAATCTGCTGCCGGTGCTGCTGTACTTCCACGGCGGCGGCTTCATGGTGGGCAGCCTTGCTTCGCACGACGCGCTGTGCCGCTCGCTCAGTGCGCGCAGCGGCTGCGCGGTGGTGTCGGTGGCCTACCGGCTGGCGCCCGAGCACCGGTTTCCCACCGCCGTGCACGATGCCGTCGACGCCTTGCGCTGGGTGCGCGGGCAGGGTGCCGCGTTTGGCCTGGACGCGGCGCGCGTGGCGCTGGGCGGCGATAGCGCCGGGGGCACGCTGGCTGCCGTCACGGCGCTGCACGCGCGTGACGATCCGGCCGCGCTGGGGCAGCCGTTGCTGCAACTGCTGATCTATCCGGGCACCGGCGCGTGGCGCGACACCGCGTCGCAGCGGCGCTTCGACACCGGCTATCTGCTGGAAGGCGACACCATTGACTGGTTCTACGCGCACTACTTGCGCGATGCGGCAGATCGCGCGGACTGGCGCTTCGCGCCGCTGCTGGCGCCCGACCTGGCCGGCGTGGCTCCGGCGCTGGTGCTGCTGGCCGAATACGATCCGCTGGTGGACGAGGGGGTGGCTTACGCGCGGCGGCTGGAGGCGGCCGGCGTGCCGGTGACATTGCAGGTGGAGCCAGGCATGGTGCATGAATTCATGCGCATGGGCAATGTGGCGGCCGAGGTCCATGCCGTGCACGATCGCGTGGCCGCCGCGCTGGCGCAGGCGCTGCATGGCTAAATTTGCGCGGGCCTGGAACGTCTTGATGACATAGGCGGCCGCGTGGTGAACTGGGCCGCCACCACCCATCGGGAGAGGCCAGTGCGCGATACCAGCGATACCCGCGATACCGACGACACCCAGGATACCCACGCAGTGCCAGCATTCGAATCGTTCCGCTCGTTCGCCGCCAGCGCGCACGGCCCGCTCGACACCCGCCTGCGAGACGGCGTGTTGACGGTGCAACGGGCAGGCCGCGTGCTGGCGCGTTTCACGTTCGACGGCACGCTGCGCATTCGCGAGTGGCCGGACGTTGCCGGGCAGCATGCTGGTGACGCTGACGCGGCGCGCCGGCTTGCCACGCTGGCCGCGCTCGATGCGATCTTTGCGCACGGCGCGGCGCATGCGCCGGTGCCGCTGCAACTGGAGTCGCCCGGCGTGGCGGCCGCGCTGCTGGCCTGCGGCGCGGCGTTGGGCGGCGCGGACGATGCGGACGGTCTTGTCGCCCACGCCGACATGCTGTGGCAACTGGCCGAGCTCTGGTGCCCGGCGCCGGCCATCGGCTATCCGGTGCGCTACACGTTGAGCGGCGGCAAGCGGCATCCGCTACGCCGGCCCAAGCCGCGCGGCGTGGTGTACGCCCGCCATATTCCGTGGCTGGGCCGCACGCTGACGCTGCGCAGCGCCACCGTGGAGCGCGACCTGCCGCTGCTGCACCGCTGGATGAACGACCCCGACGTGGACGCGTTCTGGCAGGAGGCTGGCGACGTGGAGAAGCACCGGGCCTACCTGCAGGGGATGGTGGACGAGCCCCACATGCTGCCGCTGATCGCCGCGTTTGACGACCAGCCGTTTGGCTACTTCGAGCTGTACTGGGCCAAGGAGAATCGCCTCGCGCCGTTCTACGACGCTCACGACCATGACCGGGGCTGGCATGTGCTGATTGGCGAGCCGGCGTTCCGTGGCAAGCGCTTCCTGACCGCGTGGTTCCCGTCGATCCAGCACTTCCAGTTCCTGGACGACCCGCGCACCCAACGCGTGGTGGGCGAGCCGCGCGCCGACCACGTGCGGCAGCTCGCCAATCTGGACAAGGCCGGCTTCTCACGCATCAAGACCTTCGATTTTCCGCACAAGCGCGCGGTGCTGGTGATGCTGCTGCGCGAGACGTTCTTCGGCGAACACCTGCTGCTGCCACGCGGCGGCGCCCAGCACGACGCGCCGTGATGCCACGTGACGCGATGCCGCGTGACGCCGCCTTCCAACCTCTTGCCCTGATCGATACCATGACGCAACGCACTTCAACGTCCGCCGTACAGGACGTGATCGGCATCGGCTTCGGCCCGTCGAACCTGGCGCTGGCCATCGCGCTGGAAGAACAGGCCGCCAATGGCCACGCGCTGTCCGCGCGGTTCCTGGAACGGCAGCCGGAATACCACTGGCACGGCGAAACCCTGGTCAAGCACAGCGAGATGCAGATCTCGTTTTTGAAAGACCTGGTCTCGCTGCGCAACCCCACCAGCCCGTACAGTTTCGTGAACTACCTGCACCGGCACGGGCGGCTGGTGGACTTCATCAACCTGCGCACGTTCTATCCGAGCCGGCTCGAGTACGACGACTACCTGCGCTGGGTGGCCGGCCACTTTGCCGACCAATGCACGCTCGGGGCCGAGGTGCTGCGCGTGGAGCCGGGCACCTCGCACGGGCCGGTGGACCTGCTGCGCGTGGTGTCAGCCGACGCGGAAGGGCGCGAGACGGCGCGGCTGGCCCGCGCGGTGGTGCTCAGTTCGGGAGGCACGCCCCATGTGCCCGAGCCGTTCGCGCGGCTGGGCAATCATGCGCGGCTGTGCCACCACTCGCGCTACCTGCGCTGGATCGGCACCCAGCCGTGCCAGCAGGGCGAACCGATGCGCATTGCCGTGATCGGCGCCGGCCAAAGCGCGGCCGAGGCGTTCGCGGACCTGCACGACAACTATCCGTCGGTGCGCGTGGACATGATCATCCGGGGCGCGGCGCTCAAGCCGGCCGACGACAGCCCGTTCGTCAACGAGATTTTCGCGCCGGCCTATACCGACCTGGTGTTCGAGCAGGCGCAGGCCGACCGCGACCGGCTGATCGCGTCGTACCTGAATACCAACTACTCGGTCATCGATGCCGAGCTGATCGAGCACATCTACGCACTGCTCTACAAGCAGAAGGTGTCGGGCCAGTTCCGTGCCGCGTTGCTGACCGACAAGACCGTGCTGGCGGCGCAAGACTCGCGCGGCGGCATCGAGCTGGTGCTGGGCAGCGTGAACGCGAGCGACGACGGCGCCACTGAGACGCGCCGCTACGACGCGGTGGTGCTGGCCACGGGCTATCGGCGCGAGTCGCATCACCGGCTGCTGGCGCCGCTGGCTCCGTACCTGGGCCACTGCGAGGTGGACCGTGAATACCGTGTGCGTGCGGATGCGGCGCTGCGCGCGCCGGTGTTCCTGCAGGGCTTCTGCCAGGCCAGCCATGGCCTGAGCGACACGCTGCTCTCGGTGCTGCCGGCGCGCGCCGCGGAAATCGCGGCGGCGCTGTACGACGTGCTCGGCGGCGCGGCCGAAGGGGCGGAAGGGTCGCCGGCGTCGGCAGCGCCAGGGCTGAACGTGCCGCGCCCGGCGGTACATGCTGTTGGCATGGCGCAGCGGCGGTGAGGCCGATGGGCGCGACGCGTCGGCAGTTCATCCTGGCGCTGGCGGGCGCGGGCGGCTACGAGGCGGCCATCGGCGCCACGCGGCTGCTGGGGCTCGATGACCACGACACGCCGGCACCGGTGCTGCCGCGCGCCGGCAACGTGGGCCGTGGCCAGCGCGTGGTGGTGGTGGGCGCGGGCGTGGCCGGGCTGGTGGCGGCCTACGAGCTGCGTCAGGCCGGCTTCAACGTGACCGTGCTCGAAGCGCGCGAGCGCATCGGCGGCCGGGTGTGGACCATGCGGCGCGGTGCCCGCTGCGAAGCCGAAGGCCAGCCGGCGCAGCAGGCCAGCTTCGACCAGACGCTGTACCTGAACGCGGGGGCGGGGCGGCTGCCGGCCCACCATACGGTGATGATGGACTACTGCCGCACGCTGGGCGTGCCGCTCGAGGTGCTGGTCAACAGCGCCCGCAGCGCGCGCTTCCAGCAGGGCAGCCAAGCGCCGGTGGCCATGCGGCGCGTGGTCAACGATGCGCGCGGGCATGTGGCCGAACTGCTTGCCAAGAGTACGCGGCAAGGCGCCCTCGATGCCGAGCTGTCGGCCAGCGAGCAGCGGCAGTTGCTCGACTTCCTGCGCAGCTTTGGCGATCTCGACGTGGACGGCCGCTTTAACGGCACCACGCGCTCGGGCTTTGCGGTGGCGCCCGGCGCGGGCGCCGATGCCGGATCGCTGCCGCCCACGCTACCGTTGTCGACCTTCCTGAACCCTGCCATCTGGGCGCCGCTGGCCGCCGACGAGACCTATGAATGGCAGGCCACGATGTTCCAGCCGGTGGGCGGCATGGACAGGCTGACCGAGGCGTTTGCCGCCCGGCTGCGCGGCGCCATTCGGCTGCGCGCCGAGGTGACCGGCATCCACACCGATGCAAGCGGCGTGACGCTGGCCTGGCGCGAAGGGCCGGCCGGCACGGCGCGCACGCAGCACGCCGACCACGCGGTGGTGACCACGCCATTGCCGCTGCTGGCGCGCTGCGAGGCCAACTTCACCGACGACTGCCGGCGCGCGATTGCCAGCGTGCCGTACGACGCGGCGCTGAAGATCGCGTGGTCCGCGCCGCGCTTCTGGGAGCGCACGGCCGGCATCTACGGCGGCATGTCCTACCTCGACGACGATATCCGCCGGGTCTGGTATCCGAGCCACGGCTTTCACGGCGCGCAGGGCGTGCTGGTAGCCGGCTACACCGATGGCGATGCGGCCGAGCGGCTATCGGCGCTGCCGATGGCGGAACAGTTTGCCGCGTCGCGCGCGGCCGTGGAGCGTCTGCATCCCGGCCAGTCGGGGCAGTTGCGCACGCCGCTGTCGATCGCCTGGCACCGGCAGCGCTTCAGCGCCGGCGCCTGGGCAAACTGGAACGCCGACCTGCTGCCCGCCTATGCGCTGCTGAACGCGCCGCAGGGCCGCGTGCACTTTGCGGGCGACCACCTGAGCTACCTGTCGGGCTGGCAGGAGGGCGCTGCGCGCTCGGCGCAGGCCGCCGTGGCGCGGATTGCCGCGAGCGCCGTCAATGCCACGGCTGCCGCTGCGGCTGCCATTTCCTGATACCCGAATTCCCGATCCCGCAACCTGACGATGATGGCTTACCGTTTTTCGATACCGCTTGCCGCGCTGCTGGCCGGCCTGATGACCGCCACGGCCTGGGCGCGCGCGCCGCTGCCGCTCGGACAAACAGAGCAGGCCGAGATCCGCCGCACCGCCTACGGCATTCCGCATATCCGCGCGGCATCGGAGCGCGGGCTCGGCTATGGCATCGGCTACGCCTACGCGCAGGACAACCTGTGCCTGCTGGCCGACGACGTGACTACCGTCAACGGCGAGCGCAGCCTGCATTTCGGTCCGCAGGCCGAAGGCGCCGCCGGCATGCCGAACCTGCAGAGCGATGCGTTCTTCCGCTGGCTCAACCGCGACGCCGCCGTGGACGCATTCCTGGCAGCGCAGGCGCCGCCGGTACGCGCGCTGATGCGCGGCTATGCCGAGGGCTACAACCGCTACCTGGCGGACACGGCCGCCGCCGACCTGCCGGCGCCGTGCGGCGGGCAGGCGTGGCTGCGTGCGATCACCGAGCGCGATCTGGTGCGGCTGACGCGCCGGCTGCTGATCGAAGGCGGTGTGGCGCCGTTCGCGCAGGCGGTGGTGGGTGCGGCGCCGCCCGCTGCCGAAGCGCAAAAGGCCGGCACGCAAAACGCAGAGGCGCTGCCCGATGCAGCGGCGGCTGAAGCGGCGGCTGAAGCGGCGGCTGGAGCGCAACTCGCGGAGGCTCACGCGCGCTACGTGGCGCGGCGCGGCAGCAATGCGCTGGCCGTCGGCGGCGCATTGAGTGCCAACGGGCGCGGCCTCCTGCTCGGCAATCCGCACTTTCCGTGGTCGGGCACGCTGCGCTTCTACCAGATGCACCTGACCATTCCGGGGCGGCTCGATGTGATGGGCGCCGCCTTGCCGGGGCTGCCGGTGGTCAATATCGGCTTTACGCGGCACGTGGCCTGGACGCATACCGTCGATGCCTCGGCGCACTTCACGCTGTACCGGCTGCGGCTCGATCCGCAGGACGCCACCGCCTATCTTGTGGACGGCAAGCGCGAGCCGATGCAGCGCATTGTGGTGACGGTGCCGGTCAAGGGGCCGGACGGCAAGGTGGCGACGCGCAGCCACACGTTCTTCGAAACCCGCTATGGCCCGGTGCTGAACTGGCCGGGGCGGTTTGGCTGGGACCGCGAGGCGGCCTTTGCAATCCGCGATGCCAACCTCGACAACACGCGCGTGCTGGGCCAATGGCATGCGATGGCGCAGGCGCGCAGCCTCGATGCGTTCCAGGCGACGGTGGGCAAGGTGCTCGGCATTCCGTGGGTCAACACGCTGGCGGTGGGCGATAGCGGCGCCAGCGCGCAGGCGCTGTATATGAACGCGTCGGTGATTCCGAACGTCGATGCGCAGCGCTGGTCGGCCTGCGGCATCGGCGATGGCGCGGGGCCCGTGCGGGTGCTTGACGGCAGCCGCCAGGCCTGCGCGTGGGGCGATGACGCCAGCGCGCCGGCGCCGGGCATCCTGCCCGTGGGCAAGCTGCCCGTGCTGCGCCGCGCGGACTTCGTGCAGAACGCCAACGACGCGGCATGGCTGGCCAATCCGGCCAGCCCGCTGACCGGCTTTCCCGGTGTGGTCAGCCGCCAGGATGTGCCGCTGGGCCTGCGTGCGCGGCGCGCGCTCGATTGGATTCACCAGCGCGCGGGGCAACGCATCGGCGCCGATGATCTGGCCAGCCTGGTGATGGACGATCGCGTCTACGCGGCCGACCTCGTGCTCGACGACGTGCTGGCGCTGTGTGGCCAGACCGGCGACGGCGCCGAGGCCGATGCCGTGACCGCATGCCAGGCGCTGGCGGGGTGGGACCGCACGGCTGGCCTTGGCAGCAGCGCGGGGTATCTCTATTTCGAGGCGTTCATGGGACGTGTGAGTCAGTTGCCCGCACCGTGGGCCGTGCCGTTCGATCCGCGCCAGCCGTTGACCACGCCGCGCGGGTTGGCCATGGCGTCGCCCGAGGCGCGCCAGGCGCTGCTGGCGGCGCTGGCTGGCGCGGCGAAAGCGGTGCGCGAGCAGGGCGTGGCGCCCAATGCGCGATGGGGTGCCGTGCAGGTGGCCACACGCGGCCATCGCGCCATACCGATCCACGGCGGACGCGGCGAGCTGGGCGTGTACAACGTGATCGAAAGCCGCCCGAGCGGCCCGGGGCGGCGCGAGGTCTTCAGTGGATCGAGCTACATCCAGGTGGTGTCTTTCGAGCGCGCGGGGCCGCGCGCGCGGACGTTGCTGACGTTCTCGCAGTCGTCGAACCCCGCGTCGCCGCATGCGGCCGACCAGACCGAACTGTTCTCACGGCGCCAGTGGGCGGACGTGCCATTCACCGAGGCCGAGATCCGCGCGGACCGCGCCTATCGGCGGCAGGTGCTGAAGCTGAACCCGAACCCGAGCCCGAACCCGAACCCGGGTATGCCGTCACGTGCCGCTGCCAACGCTCAATGAACCGGATGCCCGCATGCGCAAGTTCTGGACACTGATTCACCGCTGGCTGGGCCTGACCACGGCCGGCTTCCTGTTCGTCACCGGCCTGACCGGGGCCGTGATCTCCTGGGACCACGAGATCGACGACTGGCTCAACGCGCACCTGACCGAGGCCCGCGCACCGGGCACGCCGATACCGTCGCTGGAACTGGTGCGCCGCGTGGAGGCTGCCGACCCGCGCGTACGCGTGACCTTCGTGCCGCTGGTGGCCGAGCCTGGCGAATCGCTGGGGTTCGGCGTGGAGCCGCGCGTGGACACCGCCAACCGGCGGCTGTTCGATATCGGCTACAACCAGCTGTTCCTGGACCCCGCCACGGGCGCCGAGCTGGGGCGGCGCGAATGGGGCGCCGTCTCGCTCACGCGCGAGAACCTGGTGCCGTTCCTGTACAAGCTGCACTACAGCCTGCACATGCCCGAGATGTGGGGCATCGACCGCTGGGGCATCTGGCTGCTGGGCGGCATTGCGATGATCTGGGTGCTGGATTGCTTCGTGGGCTTCTACCTGACGCTGCCGGTGCGGCGCGCGGCGCGCGGCACGGCAGTGGCGGCGGAGGCGGCGGAGGTGGCCATGCAGGCGCCGGTGGCGAAGGGCTGGTGGCAACGCTGGCAGCCCGCGTGGAAGATCCGCACGGGCAGCGGCGCGTACAAGCTGAACTTCGACCTGCATCGCGCGTTCGGGCTGTGGGTCTGGGGGCTGCTGTTCCTGCTCGCGTTTACGGCGTTCTCGCTGAACCTGTACCGCGAGGTGTTCCATCCGGCGATGTCGCTGGTATCGGACGTGACGCCGACCCCGTTCGATCGCCTGCCGGCCGCGGGCAAGCTGGAACCGATCGAGCCCGGCATCAGCTTCGAGACCGCACTGGCGCGTGCGCGCGACGAGGCCGCGCGGCGTGGCTGCCAGGCGCCGGCCGGCAGCATCTTCTATTCGCCCGACTACGGCGTGTATGGCGTGAGCTTCTTCCACCCTGGCGATGACCACGGCGCGGCCGGCGTGGGACCCGCCTCGCTGTACCTGGACGGGCCGGCCGGCCAGCTCGTGGGCGACAAGCTGCCATGGCAGGGCACGGCGGCGGACATCTTCCTGCAGATGCAGTTTCCGCTGCATTCGGGGCGCATTCTGGGGCTGCCCGGGCGCATCCTGATTTCGGCGATGGGGGTGGTGGTGGCGATGCTGTCGGTAACCGGCGTGGTGATCTGGCTGCGCAAGCGGCGTTCGCGCACCAGCGCGGCCACGCGCGGTGCCGCCGTGCGGCCCGACGCGTATAGCGCGCCGTAGCGCGTGCAAGGCGGACAGTCATCTGCCGCCGGCCTGCCACTAAAGATCCGTGCTGCCGGATCGTCAGGTTTCATGACACCGACGCCGGCATGGGCTGTGCGGCCGGTGCCTTCCGCGCTTCGGCGCACGTTGACCACGCCGCACGCGCGGCCACGAACGACATGGCATCCGAACGCAATCCCGCCGCTTCCAGCGCTGCGGCTGAGTTGACCGCTGATTTGACCACTGACGCGACCGCTGACTCGACCGCTGACGCGACCGCTGACTCGACCGCTGATTCCACCATCTCGGAGGCCACCGGCCTGTTCCGGCCCTTCCTGCCGTGGATGGCGCTCTCGGCCGTGACCGGCGTGGGCGCCGGCCTGGCCACGGTGGCGCTGCTCTCCACCATCAACGAGGTGCTGAACCGCCCCGGCGGCATGGCAGGGGGCCTGCTGCTGACATTCGTGGGGCTGTGTGCGGTGGCGCTGATCGGGCGCGCCACGTCGGACATCTCCACCAACTTCGTGGGCCAGCGGCTGGTGGCCACGGTGCGCAAGCGGCTGGCCCGCAAGATCCTGTCGGCCCCGATCGATGCGCTGGAACGCTACCGCACGCACCGCCTGATGCCCGTGCTGACGCAGGACGTGGACATGATCAGCGACGTGGCGTTCTCGCTCTCGGCCACGGTCATCGCGTTGTCCGTGGCGCTGGGTTGCCTGGGCTATCTGGCCTGGCTGTCGCTGCCGCTGTTCGGCATGCTGGTGGCGATGCTGCTGGTGGGTGGCGCCATCCAGACCGTGGCGCAGGCGCGCGGCGTGGCGGGTTTCTGGAAGTCGCGCGACTACGAGGAGCAACTGCACAAGGCCTATCGCGGCATCAGTGAAGGCGCGAAGGAGCTGCGCATGCATCGCGGCCGCCGGCTGCGTATTCTGACCGATCAGATCGAATACACGGTGGATGCCATCCGCGATACCAACCGGGGTGCCATCAACACCTACGTGCTGGCCACCGCGTTTGGTTCGGCGCTGTATTTCCTGCTGATCGCGGCCATCCTCGGGTGGGCGGCGCTGCGGCAGGTGGAGCCGCAGATCCTGAGCGGCTTCGTGTTGGTGCTGCTGTACCTGAAGGGGCCGGTGGACCAGATCGTCAGCGCGCTGCCCAGCGTGGGCCGCGCCAGGGTGGCGTTCGGCCGCATCGCCGACCTTTCGCGGCGCTTTGCCAATCCGGAGCCGCACCTGTCGCTGGAGCAGCCGCCCACCGAGGCACGGCTGAACGACTCGATCACGCTGCGCGACGTGACCTACCAGTTCGAGGCCTCGGACGGCGTTGCGCCGTTCGTGCTGGGGCCGGTGAACCTGACCCTGCGGCCGGGCGAGCTGGTGTTCGTGGTGGGCGACAACGGCTCGGGCAAGACCACGCTGATCAAGCTGTTGCTGGGGCTGTATGCGCCGCACGGCGGCGAGGTGCTGCGCGACGGCGTGCCGTTGACGGCCGCCACGCGCGACGACTACCGGCAACTGTTCACGACGGTCTTCTCGGACTTCTACCTGTTCGAGGACCTGGCGGGCAAGGGAACGGAAGCGGGGACGGGGCCAGCATTGCCGGAGGCGGCGCGGCCCTACCTGGAGCGGCTGGAGATTGCCCACAAGGTCAACATCGAGGACGGCGCATTCAGCACGCTGGACTTGTCCACCGGCCAGCGCAAGCGCCTGGCGCTGGTGCATGCCTACCTGGAAGGGCGGCCCGTGCTGGTCTTCGACGAGTGGGCGGCCGACCAGGACCCGGCCTTCCGCCACCTGTTCTACACGGAACTGCTGCCGGAGCTGCGCGACCGGGGCCACCTGCTGGTGGTCATCTCGCACGACGACCGGTATTTCCATCTGGCCGACCGGGTGGTGACGATGCGGGCCGGAAAGGTTGCCGCCGCCGGCAGCGCGGTGCCGGAACGGTCAGCAATGGTGGGCTGACCGCGACTGGTGGCGATGCGCGTTTGCTGCCTGAAACGGCAGAAGTGCCGCAAGCCGCGCTTGCGACAGGGCAGCGCCCGATCAGCATGATTGGCACGATTGGCACGATAGGCCCGTGCTAGCATGGCCGCTTCCCTCAACAAGTTGCCGCCCCCGCCTCATGACCACGCTCTATGCGACGCTTGGCGTACAGTCCGATGCCACGCTCGACGAGATCAAGCTCGCCTATCGCCGCGCGGCGATGAAGTGGCATCCGGACCGCAATCCCGGCAAGGAAGCCGAAGCCCATGCGGCCTTCCAGCAGATTCGCGACGCGTACTCGATCCTGTCCGACGCCGAGCAGCGGCAGGTGTACGACGACGTCTTCGCGCGGGAAATGCGCCGCTGGGAGGCGGAGCACGCGGCCGAGGAGGCACAGGCTCGCCAGGCGCAGGAGGAGGCCCGCCGTGCGGCGCAGGCGCACTACGAGACGATGGTGGCCATTGCCATGCGCTTTGCCGAGGCGGGGCACGGCCGTGACGTGCTGTTCGGCGTGCTGTTGGGGCGCGATTGCGAGCCGGCGCTGGCCGGACGCATCGCCGACAGCGTCTGGGCACTGCACGAATCGCGCAAGCCGGTCGGCCAGGACGGCCCGGACGGCTCAGACAATGGGGCACCGGCGGACGCCAGCGCGCCGGCTGCGGAAGCCGCCCACGCCAGCGCGTTCGAGACGTTCTGGCACGGGCTGTTTCCGTGGCGCGTGCCGCGCTGAGCGGCCGGGGAGGTCCGGTAGCGCCTGAAGCGTCAGGCCTGCTTGCCGGCGTCCTTCATCAGGTTGCGGGCTTCTTCCATGCTTTGCTCGGCGCGGCGCGTAATCACCGCCAGCGCTTCGGCCTGCGCTTTCTGTGCCATCTCGGCCAGTTCACGCATGTTGTTGAACGCCGTCTGCAGGCCCTGCTGCACGAACTCGCCCTGTTTGGTCATGACGTCGGCCGGATTGCCGCTCGCTGTCATCTTCTGGGTGGCAGCCTGCATGTCCTGCATGCTCTTGCTCAGGATCTCCGTCTGCTTCTGCACCAGCGCCTGCATGCCCGCGTAGGCCACCTTGTTGGCTTCCGTGAGCGCCTCGATGTCCTTGCGCCGCGCGGCGATCAGGGCTGACATGTCGACGCCGGGCAGCTTGTACTGCTCCAGCAGCTTGGTGAAGTCGGTGAACGGGTCTGTCGGTGTAGCCATGACGCATCTCCTCGGTTGGGGGTAGGGGCAAGCCTAAGTGTAGTGGGTGCCATGCGGAACGCGGGCCGGAACTGAGGCATCCTCGCAAGGCGGCGCTGGGCGCACTCGAATGCCCCGCTCGACCTGCGATGCCAATTTGCGCTGCTGCGCCCTCTCCCCCGACCCCTCTCCCGCCGTGCGGGAGAGGGGAGCAAACCGAGGGTACGACTGGCTGCACCATCCCGTTGCATAATCGGGGCGGAGCGCGACCCGCGCAGACGAACGGAAATGCATTCATGCCCATGAAGACCGACGAGCAGGTACAGGCCGAAATTGCCGCCCTGAAAGCGTTGCAGCCGCAGTTGCCGCCGCGCGCGCGCCAGGCGATCGATGCCGCGTTGCAGGTGCTGGAAGGGAATCTGTCGCACGACAACGTCTACGACATGTTCGAGGAAGGCAGCGAGGAGTTCGAAGACGCATTTGCCGCGCGCATGTGGCGCGACGGGGCGTCTGGTGGCGAAGCACTGTCGGTGCTGTACCGCGAGCTGATCTAGCGGCGGGCGCCACCCGACCAGTTCGGTGACCAGGCACAGCGCCTGGTCATGGGGCATGCCCGTCGAATAGGCGCGCGGGCTCACCAGCGCGTCGTACGAGTCGGCCGACGCCATGGGGGCCTCCGGCAATAACACTGACAAATCAGAATCCGACCGATGAGCGGGGCGCGCGTACGGTCGCCCCGTGTGTCTGCATGCAAACCAATGTATGCAAACAGAGCCGTAAGTAACAAAAACTATAAAAAAATAAAAACACACGGACAAAAATCTCACTTCGCCTTCGGGGCGATTCCCTATTCAATGAGCGTGGAATGCCCTTCGCAGGTCAGCCCCGGAGCGCCACGCCATGCCCATGAGCGATCTTTGCCTGCCAGCCGCGGTCTTCGGAACGCTTTTGGCGCTGTGGACGTCGACCAGCACGGCGCAGACCGAGGGCGCGGCCACTGACGCCGTGCGTGGCGCCTATCTGGCCACGCAATGCAAGGAGCGGGCGGCCTGCCCGCTGTTCGACGAGGTCTATGCCACAACCCCGGCCTTTCGCCACGCGCTGTCGCTTAGCCTGCGGCACGGCGGCGAGCGCGTGCCCGAGTGGGTCAAGCACAAGCTGTCCGATGCGGGCGCGCATCGACATGCCGGGCCGGCCACGGCCACGCCGATGCTGCCGCTTGCGATCGACGGCGAGCCGTTTCTGCTGGGCCGGATGACCGATCCCGAGCGTGCCGACCATCTCGTGGCCGCGCTGTACGACACGCGCATTGGTGCCGCCACCGTGTTCTACGTGAACCCGGATGGCAAGGGCGCGCTGCTCGGGCCCGATGCCGACATCCTGCGCCGGGTGATGATCGACTACATGAATCCGGGGTCGGCGTTCGCCCGTTCGCTGGCGCAGCCGGACCTGGCCTTGCCGGTACCAGTGAGCCGTCGTGCCGAATAGTCGTGCCGCATATTGGCGCCCATCAGCGCCAATCAAGCATGAGGTGGGTAGCCCCGGCCTGGCCGGGTGTGTTGACGTTCGCCCGAGGAGGCATTGCCGATGAACACCCGACGTTGTGATGGCAGGCAGGCAACGGCGCGCGTCTTTCACAACCGGTACAGGTGGGTGTGCTGTGCGCTGGTGGCCTATGGCGCCGCGCCGGCCGGGGCGCAGACCGTTGGTCCTGGCACGATCAACGCCACCGTCGTCAACAATGCCGGCACCGGTGACCAGACCGTGGTGGGCAACACGACCATCGCCATTGGCGGCACGGGGACCGGCACGGCGGTCACGGCTGGCACGCTGACGCTCGATCCGAATGCGAGCGGCTTCCCCGCCGGCCCCATCGCCGTGCAGACCACGAGTGGCCACGGCCTGTTCGTCAATGCCTCTGCAGCGGCGGCGGCGATCATCGCGCAGCCCAACTTGACCGTGTCCACCACGTTGGGTAGCGGCGCGGTGGCGCTGGGTTCGGCGGCCAGCATCACGGCCAGTGGCCTGACCATCAACAACGGCGCGGGGGGCACCACCGGCGGCGGCTATGGTGCCGTGGCCCAGGACGGCGGGCAGATCAGGCTGACGAACAGCGCCATCACCGTCACGAACACCAGTGCCATTGCGCTGGGCACAGCCGGCGCCGGCAGCAGCCTGACGTTGTCGGGTACGAATACCATCGTGTCGAACGGGGCGCGCGGCGTGGGCATCTACGCCAAGAACGGCGGCACGTTCACGTTGCCGGCAAACACCGTGTTGAACATGAACGGCCAGGGCAGCGCGGGCGTGGTGCTGGAGGCCGCCCCGCAGGCCGACGCCGCGGTGGGCGACGGACTGACCATCCACCTGACCGGCACCGGCGCGACGAATGCGAATGGCAGCACCGGTGTGGCGGCGTTCGGCGGCAGCACCGCCACGTTTCGCGGTTTGGTCGTCGATGGCGCGGACGCATCGACCGGCGTGCATGTCGTCAGTGGCGACCCGCGCGGCCTGGGCATCTCGAATGCCGGCACGAGTTCGACGGTGAACCTGTCGGATGCCACCATCAGCGTCAGCCGCAGCAGCGGCTCGGTCTACACGGTGACCAGCACCCCCAGCGTGGCGCTCGTCACGGCGGTGGGCGGTTCCACGCCGAGCCTGTCGTCGCTGGTCAGCGCCGCACCGGCCGGGCTGCGCGCCTCGCCGGGTGTGCAGTCGACGCTTCAGTCCACCAGCACGATCAACGCGACGAACACGACCATCAATGTCTCGGCCACCAACGGATACGGCGTGTATGCGGGCGCGCGCGCGGTGTCGGGGCTGAATACCATCGCGCTCACGAACAGCTCGGTCAACGGCAACGGCAGCAGCGTCAACGGCCTGGGCGCCGACCAGAACGGCTTGGTGACCGCAACCGGTTCCACCGTCAACGTGGCCGGCGGCGGGAGCGCGCTATACCTGATCACGGGCGCCGATGTGACGGGCGGCGTGGGCCCGACGATTGCGCTCACCGATACCCAGGTCAGGACCAGCGGCAACAGCGCCGGCATTGTCAGTCAGAACTTCTCCAACACGCTGGTCAATCGCGTTTCGATGACCGGCGGCACGATGAACGTGCCCGATTCGGTGGCGGTCTATGCCGCCGGCGGCCCGACCAGCGTGACCGCCAGCAACACCGCCGTGAGCGGCGGCCGCCTGCTGCAGGCCTTGGGTTCGACGTTCGCCCCGCAGGCCACCGTGGTGGACGTTACCGCGAGCAACGGCAGCGTGCTGGACGGCGACGCCTTTGCCAATGCCACGGCGGTTGCCAACATCGCGTTGCAGAGTGGCTCCCGCTGGAGTGGGGCGGCGCTGAACGTGACGAACGTCAGCGTCGACGCCAGCAGCACGTGGAACGTCACGGGCAACTCCACCGTGACACAGCAGGTGAGCAATGCGGGGCTTGTCGGGTTTGCCGCCCCCACGGCCGGTGCGTTCAAGACATTGACGACGCAGCAGTACGCAGGCAATGGCGGCGTGCTCGGGGTCAATGCATACCTTGGCAGCGACGGGTCGGCTTCGGACAAGCTCGTCATCAACGGCGGCACGGCCTCCGGTACGTCGGGCATTCGTGTGACCAACGCGGGCGGGCCGGGCGCGTTGACCACGCAGAACGGCATTCTGGTGGTCGACGTGGCCAACGGCGGCACCACGAACGCCGGTTCGTTCACGCAGTCGGGCCGCGCCGTGGCTGGCGTGTACGAGTACCGCCTGTTCCGTGGCGCCGCCGATGGCACCAACCCGGACGCGTGGTATCTGCGCTCGGAGCGGGCCGAACCACCGCCGCCGCCGCCCGTGCCGCCCGGGCCCAATCCCAACGTCGTGGTGCCACTGTTCCGTCCGGAGGTGGGGGCCTACCTGGCCAACCAGCGGCTGGCCGCGGGCTTTCTGGTCCACAGCCTGCATGACCGCCTGGGCGAGCCGCAATGGACCGAGCAGCAGACCTTCGATAACGATGACGCGCGCCGTGGCGCGGGCTGGGTGCGGCTGGTGGGCAAGGACGTGGGCTCCCGCACGAGCAACGGCACGTTCGACGTCAACAGCACGGCGTGGATGCTGCAGCTTGGCGGCGATGTTGCGCAGTGGTCGATCTTTCGCGGCGACGACCGCCTGCATCTGGGCGGCATGCTCGGCTACAACTGGGGATCGAGCACGGGCCGCGCCACCGGAAACCCGTTCAAGGCCGACAGCGATGTACAGGGCGTGAATGTCGGCGTCTATGGCACGTGGTTCCAGAACGACCAGTCCAGGCTGGGCTGGTACACGGACCTGTGGGCGCAGTTCGGCTGGTTCACGAATCACGTCAACGGCGAGTTCCTGCCGTCTGCGCGCTACCACTCCAGGGTGCTTGCGCTTTCGGCCGAAGGGGGCTACGCCTGGCTGCCGCGCTTCACGCGAGACTGGGTGATCGAGCCGCAGGCGCAGGTCATCTACGTGCGCGGCTATCAGGATGCGTTCACCGAGCCCACCGGCACACAAGTGGGCGGCGCGGATTCCGATGGGGTGATCACGCGGCTGGGCGTGCGCATGCATCGCACGTGGATAGATGGCAAGGGCTATCGCTACCAGCCGTATCTCACGCTGAACTGGTGGCACGACTCGGTGGACAACCGCGTGGCCCTCAATGGCGTGGGCATGAGCGACCTGTATCCGAGCAACCGCTACGAGGTGAAGCTTGGCTTCGACCTGCAGGGGCGGCGCGGCTGGACGGGCTGGAGCAACGTCGGCTGGCAGTGGGGCTCGCAGTCTTACCACGCGTTCATCGGGCGTGTGGGCGTGAAGTACGCCTGGTGACAACACTTCAAAAAATGACAACCCTGCGATCCTCTCGGCGGCAAACATTCAAGCGCACCCTGCTCTATGCGGCAATGGCCGGTGACGCACTGGCGCTCGGCGCGCCCGGGGCGGCCGTTGCGGCGCAGCTGGTGGTGTCCGGCGGCGCGCCCCGGTCAGTCAGTGACCAGAGCTACGCCAGCCTGGCAGCGCAAGGGCGTGACAGTTCCGCAATCTACGTCATCACCGCCGGGCAACTGACTGGCACCAATCTGACCGGCACGACCACCACCTCGAGCGCTTCGGCGCTAGCGGCACTGAGTGGCGGCGTTGCGGTGCTGACCGGCGGCTCGCTGACATCCACGGTTGCCGTGGCAACTTCCTATGCGGTGCTGGCGCGATGCCGGGTCGTCGGTCACGCTCAACAACGTTGCCGCGAGCAGCAACACGGCGTCCACGGTGGTGGCTGCCGAAGGGGGGCGGGTCATCATGGACGGCGGCAGTGTGGCGCTGAACCGCGCCAGCGGCACCGATCCGGCGATGGCCCTGCTGGCCCAGCGCGACGGGACGGTGACGACGCAGAACACGAACATCTCGGTCACCGGAAACCTGCTGCGCGGGGTATCGGCGCAGAGCTCGGTGGCCAGCGTGAGCGGCGGCCGCGTCACCGTGAATGGCGCGAATGCGTATGGCCTGTACGTGGACCGGCTGACCGCAGGCGGCCCCACCGGCGACTTATTGACGGCCAGCGGCGTGGCCATCACCACGTCCGGCAACGGCGCCACGGCCGTGCAGGCGATTACCGGCGCGGGCGCCCGGCTCAGCAATATGGACATTGCCACCACCAGCGACGATGCCATCGGCATTCACGCCGGCCTTGGCGCCAGCGTCAACGTCGACGGCACGCTGAAGATTTCGACGCAGGGCGCGCACGCGTTTGGCGCGGATGCGGGTGGCGTGCTCAACGGTGCGCCGGCGACGCTGACGCTGGGCATCACCGGCACCATCGAGACATCGGGCACACAGGCGCACGGCCTGCTGGCTCGCGAAGGCGGCGTGGTGGCGTTGACGGGCGGCAGCCTCACCACCCGAGGCACCGATGCCGCCGCGCTGGCCGCACGCACCTCGACGATGCGCATCAACGGTGCCAGTCTGGCGAGCCAGGCGGGCATGGGTGCGCTGGTGGTCGGTGGCAGTACCGTCACGCTGACCAACACCACGCTCGACGCGGCGCAGCACGGATTCCACATCGCCGCCCAGTCGGGCCTGATCGGGACGCTGCCGGCGGAATTGCCCGATGGCGCAACGGTGCCAGTGACCCCGGAACTGCCCGTGGCGCCCGCATCCAATACCGTGAGCGTGCAGGGTGGCAGCGTGCGCGCTGGCGGCGACCTGTTTCATGTTGAGGGCGCGTCCGCGGACATCACGGTGTCTGGCGGTGCGCAGGCCAGCGCCGGCAGCGGCCTGCTGCTGAATGCCCTGAGATCCGGCGCGAGCGGCAGCCGGGTCAACTTCGTGATGGACGGCGTCAGCCTGAGCGGCGACATCGCTGCGGACGCCATCAGCGTGGTGACCGCCAACCTGCGCAACAGCGCGGTGTTGACCAGCAAGATCGATCCGGTCAGCCTGGACATCGACGGCACCAGCCGCTGGAACCTGACCGCGAATTCCCTGCTGGTGAACCTGGGCATGGCAAGCGGCGCGCTGATCCAGTTCCAGCCATCCGTGGCTGGCACCTTCAAGACCCTGACCGTGCAGGGCACGCTGAGCGGCAATGGCACGATCGGCCTGAACACGGTACTGGCCGGCGATGGTGCGGCAAGCGACAAGGTCGTGCTCAGTGGCGGCAGCGCCACGGGCACCACAGCCTTGCGTATTGCCAACGCCGGTGCCGCCGGCGCGCTGACCACGGCCAACGGCATCCAGGTGGTGGACGCTTTGAACGGCGGCACCACAGCCCCCACCGCCTTTGCGCTCGATGTCCGCGCCGTGGCGGGCGCCTACGAGTACCGGCTGTTTCGCGGCAGTGCCGACGGAGCCAATGCCGATGCCTGGTATCTGCGCTCCGAGCAGGCAACGCCGACGCCACCGGACCCTCCCACGCCGCCGGGTCCGCCCGTGCCGTTGTACCGGCCCGAGGTAGCCGCCTACCTGGCCAACCAGCGCCTGGCGGGGGAGATGTTCGTGCACAGCCTGCACGACCGGCTTGGTGAACCGCAGTACGTGGAAGGCCAGAACTTCCACACCGATCAGGACAAGCCGCGTTCCGGCTGGCTGCGCGTGGTGGGCAACTGGCAGGGCAGCAAGAGTGCCAATGGCGTGTTCAAGGCCAGCACCGATTCCTTCCTGTTGCATGGCGGCGCTGAACTGGCCAAATGGAACGTCTTCAGCGGCGCCGACCGCGCCCACGCGGGTCTGATGGGCAGCTATGGTTATGCCGATACGCACGCCACGGCACGGGGCAACCCGTTCAGCGCGAAAGGCACGGTCGAGGGATGGAGCGTGGGCGCGTACGGCACGTGGTACCAGAACGACGCGCAAAAGCTCGGCGCCTATGTGGACACCTGGTTCCAGTACGGCTGGTTCACCAATCGCGTGGCGGGGCAGCAGCTGCCGTCGGTGCGCTACAACGCGCAGGGCTGGGCGGTCTCCGGCGAGACCGGCTACGCGATGCCGCTGCGCAATGACTGGGTCGTCGAGCCGCAGGCACAGCTGGTGTACGTGGGCTACGACGAGTCCGATATCACCGAGCCCAATGGCACCCAGGTAACGGGCGCGAACTCGCACGGCTGGATCACCCGCGTGGGCGCCCGGCTTCATCGCACCTTCGTACGCGAGGATGCGCGCAAGGTTCAGCCGTACGTCACGCTGAACTGGTGGCACACCAGCGTGACCAGCAACATCTCGTTCAACGACCTGCCCCTGGGCAGCCTGTATCCGTCGAACCGCTACGAGCTGAAGCTCGGCGTGGCGGCCGACCTCGGCAAGCGCTGGACCGGCTGGGCCAATGTGTCGGGTGCGTGGGGCGCACAGAGCTTCTACCAGTACGCGCTGCGCGTGGGCGCGAAGTACAGCTGGTAGGGAAGGGCGGGACGATCAGCAAGGGGAGCCGAGGGTGTCCAGAATCAGGCGTCAGCTGGCGTGCCGAGCATGCGCGCCAAGGCCGCCGGCAAGCCATCATTGGCCTTCTGCGGCGGGCGCGAGAAGCTGCCCTCGCTGGCCATGCCGGGCCGCAGCGCCACCAGCGACTCGCAATGGCGCACCGCGCTGCTCACGCCGTCCACCACGGGCACCGGAATCTTGCCCTGCAGCGAGCGCGCCAGTCCGGCAAGCGGTGCACCGGCCACGATGATCACGTCGGCGCCGTCCTCGCGCACGGCCTGCAGGCTCATTTCCTCGAGCCGGGCCGCGTGGTCCTGCTGCACGCTGCCGATGTCGCGCAACGGCGACTGCAGCGAGCGGATGCTGGCCAGGCGTGATGACAGGCCGTTGGCAGCCACGCATTCCCGGTACCAGGCCTGGATGCGATGCGAGATGGCGATGATCGAGAAGCGTTGCCCGAGCAGGCAGGCACTGGCCAGCGCCGCTTCGGTCATGCCCACCACGGGCACGTCGAACAGCTCCTTGAGGCCAGCCAGCCCGGGGTCGCCGAACGCCGCGACCACCAGTCCGTCGAACGTGCCCGCATGTTCGGCGGCCGCGCACGCGGTGGCATAGCCGCCCACCAGCGCCTCGAAGCGGGTTTCGATGTAGGCCACGCCAAAGCCGGCGGTGGCCATGGTGATGCGCGTGTCGGGCGACGCCGTGCGTTGCGCTTCCGCGTGGATCAGGTCCGTGACCGATGCGCTGATATTCGGATTGACGATGAGAAGGTTCATGGTGCGCGTGATCAGATATCGGGCTGTCCCGCTTCGAGGAACCGGCCACGGCCGGCTGTGGGCTCCAGGTACTCGCCGTTGCGCACGATCATTTCGCCGCGCGAGAACGTGGTCATCGGCCAGCCGCTGACCTCGATGCCTTCATACGGCGTGTAGTCCACCGCGTGGTGCAGGTTGCGATTGGCGATGCGCACGCGGCGCGAGGGGTCCCACAGCACGATGTCGGCATCGGCGCCGATGGCGATGGTGCCCTTGCGCGGATAGAGGCCGTAGAGCTTGGCCGGCCGGTACGACGTGAGTTCCACGAACTGTTGCAGCGACAGCTTGCCGCGCTGCACGCCGTCGAACAGCAGCGGCAGGCGGGTTTCGATGCCGGGCACGCCGTTGGGAATGTGGTCGAACGGCTGCGCGGTGCCGCCCAGCTTCTTGCCCTCGGGGTCGTCATAGTTGAACGGAGCATGGTCCGACGAGAACACGCTGAACACGCCATTGGCCAGCGCGCGCCACACGGCGGCCTGGTTTTCGGGATCGCGCGGCGGCGGGCTGCAGATGCACTTGGCGCCTTCGTAGCCGTCGTCGCCGGGCAGGCCCATGTCCTCGGCGGTCAGGTACAGGTACTGCGGGCAGGTCTCTGCCAGGATCTTGAGGCCGCGGCCCTGCGCCCAGCGGATCTGCTCGATGGCCTCCTTGCCGGACACGTGCACGATCAGGATCGGCACGTCCACCAGCTCGGCGAACGAGATGGCGCGATGGGTGGCCTCGCGCTCCACCACAGCAGGCCGTGCCAGCCCGTGGAAGCGGGGCGCGATGCGGCCTTCGGCGGTCAGCTTGTCGGTCAGCCACGAGATGCAGTCGGCGTTCTCGGCGTGCACCATCACGAGCGCGTTGTTCTGCCGCGCCACGTCCAGCACTTCGAGCATCTCGCGGTCCGACAGCTTGAGGTCGTCATAGGTCATGTAGACCTTGAACGAGCTGTAGCCCTGGCGAATCAGCGCGGGCAATTCGTCTTGCAGCACGGCGGGCGTGGGGTCGGCCACGATCAGGTGGAAGGCGTAGTCGATCACCGCGCGGCCATCGGCGCGCCGGTGGTAGTCGGCCACGGCGGCCTTCAGCGACGCGCCCTTCTCCTGCGCCGCGAACGGAATCACCGTGGTGGTGCCGCCGCAGACGGCGGCGCGGGTGCCGGTGAAGAAGTCGTCGGCCATGCGCATGCCGTCGGGCATGGGCTGGTCCAGGTGGCAATGGCCGTCGACGCCGCCGGGCAGGGCCAGCAGGCCCGTGGCGTCCACTTCCTGTTGCGCGGCGGGCAGGTCGTGGCCCAGTGCCACGATCCGTCCGCCACGCACACCGATGTCGCAGGTGAAGCGATCGGAGGCGGTGACCACGTCGGCATTGCGGATCACGAGGTCAAGGGTATTGTCTGCGGGCATGGTCATTCGTCTCCGATGCTTCAAGCCTTATTCGACTTCCTGGAACAGGCGGCCCCAGCCCCTCAGCGCGCGGGTGTCCACGCCGGCCAGCCGCAGCGACTTCCACACCACGGTGGAGATGGTGTCGTAGAGCGGGATGCCCGTTTCGGCTTCCAGTTCTTCGGCCAGGTGCGCCGCCTGCAGGTTGGTGCAGAACGTGGAGATGGCCTGCACGTCTTCGCGCGCCAGTTCGCGCACCATGCGGCGGATGGTGTCGGCCTCAACCTCGGCGAAGCTGTAGTTCACATGCAGCTCAAGGTGGCGCTCGGCCGTGCAGTCGAAGCCGCTGCGCTGGTAGTTGGCGATGATGCGCTGCTGCACGTCGTTCAGGTAGGGCGTGGCCAGGCCAAAGCGGCGCGCGCCGGTCTTCTCCAGGATCTCGTTCAGCGCCAGCACCGAGGTGGTGGCAGGAATGCCGGTGGCCTCGGTGATCTGCTTGCACAGCGCCTGGTCACGGTCGAAGCCGAGCCAGCCCGACGACGTGCCGTTCCACGCAATCACGTCGACGCGCGCGTCGGCCAGCAGCCGGGCGGCACCGAGGATCTTCTCGAGGTCGAACTGGCCCAGCGCCTGGTCACGCAGTGAAATCTCGGTGACCGTGAAGCGCGAGAAATGCGCGCTGACGTTGGGCAGGCCGCTGACCATGGCGCTGGTAATGGGCTCCAGCGCCGTGTTGGAAGACGGGGTCAGCATGCCAAGGCGAATCTGCTTGCTCATGGTAGGTTCTCAAGAGTGGTCGGGCACCGTCTGGGCGCGATGCCTCGTGGTTTGATATTGGTTTTATTGTTCGGGTTTGTCGTTGAAGGCGAGTTGCGTGCCCGGCACGCCCTGGCTGGCGCGGGCCAGGCCCGCGTCAGACCGGAAGCTTCTTTTCGTAGTCGATGGCCGTGGACGACAGCAGCAGGCCCACGCCGGCGGCGGCAAAGAACATCAGCGCCAGGAAGTACGAGCCGGTGAACTGCACGATCATGCCGACGATGATGGGCACGCTGATGCCGCCGATGTTGCCGCCCAGGTTCATCACGCCACCCAGGAAGCCGATCTTGTTGCGGGTGCCGAGAATCGACGGAATGCACCAGAACAGACCGCACCAGCGCAGGAAGAACAGCGTGGAAGAGAGCAGGGCCACCACCACCACCGGGTTGGTCACGTAGGCCACCGAGAAGATCGAGACCGTGGCCACCACGGCGGCAATGCCGAACAGCGTGCGCATGACCACGTTCGGGCGTCCGCCGGCTTCCTTCCACTTGTCGGCAATCCAGCCGCCGATCAGTTCGCCGATGAAGCCGCAGAAGAAGATGATGAAGCTGGCGCCGCCCATGGCCTTGATGTCGAAACCGTGCACCTTGTTCAGGTAGTTCGGCATCCAGGTCAGCAGCCCGTAGAACACGGTGTTGAAGCACATCCAGCCGATGGCCATGCACCAGACAGAGCGGTACTTGAAGAAATCGAGCGAGCGGCCCGACAGGTTGGCCGGCTCGGCGCGATGCTCGTTGGCCTGGGCGTCTTCGATATAGCGCGCTTCCAGCTCGTTCACGCCGGCATGTTCGCGCGGCGAGTTGCGGATATAGCGCCAGGCCACGACGCCGGCGATGACCGTGCCCACGCCGGCCACCACGAATGCCAGGCGCCACGAGCCAAGGGCCGAGATCAGCCACGTGATGATGATGGCGCCGAGCGCGGCGCCCAGCGGCGCGCCGCCATCGAGCAGCGTGGCACCGCGGCCGCGTTCATTCTGCGTCATCCAGATGGCGTTGAGCTTGCCGCCGGCCGGGTAGATCGGCGCTTCGGCGGCACCCAGGCCAAGGCGCGTGAGCAGCAGCGTGGTGGCGCTGGTGCACACGGCGGCCAGGGCCTGGAACGCGCCCCAGAACACGGTGGCGCAGGCAATCACGATGCGCGGCTTGTACTTGTCGGCCAGCATGCCGCCCGGCACCTGCATCAGGGCGTAGGTCCAGAAGAAGGAACTGAGGATCAGCCCCTGCATGGTGGGGCTCAGGTCGAATTCCTTGGCGATCAGCGGCATGGCCACGGAAAGCGATGCGCGATCGATGTAGTTGATCGCGATGAGGAACAGCATCATCAGGAAGATTTTCCATCGGACGGTGCTGCGCGTGGCCGTCATGGTTGCGGCCTGGCTGGTGGATTGCATGACGAGTCTCCTTGCTCCTTGGGTCCTGCGGTGTCGAGGCGTTTCTGTTGGGTGTCGCGCAACTGGGACCGAGTATAGGATACGTAATCTGTAATTACAACGCTGCTAAATTGTTGAGTTATAAAGATGTAGGGTAAGCACCAATGTGGGTGTGCTAGTCTTCCGTCTGGTGCAGATTCCCTATTCTGGTGATGTCCGTGACACAAACGCTTCCGAAAACCGCCCGCCTCCGCACACTTGGCATGTCTGCCGAGATTGCGGCGCGCCTGCGCACGATGATCCAGGAGGGCGAATTGCCGCCCGGTGTGCGCATCGACGAAAAGGCGTTCTGCGACGCCTTCGACGTGTCGAAGACACCGCTGCGCGAGGCGCTCAAGGTGCTGGTCTCCGAAGGGCTGGTGCTGCATCGGCAGTACATCGGCTACCGCGTGGCACCGCTCGACCTCAACGAACTGCGCGAGACCTTCGAAACGCTGCACGGGCTGGAGGCCCATGCCGGCCAGCTGGTGGCGGGACGGATGAACGACGCGGCGCTGGCGAAGATCGAACGCAAGCACCAGGCCATGATCGACGCCCACGCGGCCGGCAAGCGCACCGACTACTTCCGCATCAACCAGGAAATCCATCAGCTCATCATCGACAGCGCAGCGAACGCGGTGCTGTCGGCCATCTACGCCACGCTGATGAGCAAGGTGCACCGCGCGCGCGGTGCGGCCAATGCCGACATGCTGCGCTGGCAGGAATCGCATGAGGAACACGAGGCCATCATGGAGGCGCTGCGTGAACCGGGCCGGCCCCGACTGGCCGAGATTCTGCGCGATCATTCCGAAAACACCGCGAGGGAGGTGTTGCGGGTGGTGGAGGCAACGCTGGCCGAGCCGGTGGCACGCGCAGCCAATGCGCGGCGCGGCGCGTGACCGTCGGCGCTTTCCCGGGTGCCGGCTGGCGGGCGCCGGCTTTCAGTGTAGTGGACGGGGGCTCGCCAGGCGGGTGAGGCTCGCGCGCGGAATCCAGGCGTAGATGGGGTCAGGCGGCGGGCAGGGCGGCGGTCAGGGCGGCGGTCAGGGCGGGGGGCAGGGCGGGGGGCAGGGCGCGCGTCAGGGCCCCCGCTTCCCCAGGCCAGCGGCAATGCGCATGATGGCCTGCGCGCCCTCGTCGCTCAGCAGCACTTTGGCCGCGGCCTGCGCATTGGCCCATGCGGGCGCCGCCCGCCGCAACAGCGACTTGCCCGCCGGCGTGGTGGAAAGCGGCCGGCTGCGCCCGTCTTCCTCGGGCACGTCTTCGGCAATCCAGCCCTGGGCAATCAGCGGCTGCAGGTTGCGCGTCAACGTCGACCTGTCGTGGTGATTGCGCCGCCCGAGGTCGGCGCGGCTGATCGGCCCCAGCTCCTGCACCATGACCAGCAGCGTGAGTTGCGGGGCGTTGATGCCGAAGGGCCGCAACGCGTCGTCGTAGAGCGTGGTCAACACCCTGGAAATCTGCCGGGTTCGCGTGATCAGGCAGGTCTGCAGAATTTCCTGACCGATCGACGGCTGCGGTTCGGTACGCATTTTGTTCAGCGGTCGCTGAGTTGTGGGATAGGCGAAAGTCTAGAGGAGATCATGCACGCCTGCAGCGACGGCGGGCGAGCGACGCCAATCCCTGACGCGCCACGCCGTTTCCTTGTACGCCACCGTAACTCCGCTAGGCTGGGATACACGCCGATACGATAGCTGCCTTCCAGCGCTATACGCGGGATACATCTCTTTCCTTTAATGCTGCATATGCAACAGCGTGCCGCGTCGCATGAGGCGGCCACGTTGTGCCATTCGGCTCCTGGAGGTGAAAGATATGAGTACGCAACCCCCAACCGGCTTTGGCCGTGCAATGGCCGCCGCGACATGCGTGGCTGCCACCGTGGGTTTGGCCCTCGCCGCCGGCTGCGCCGCGGCGGACGTTCCGCGCCTGGCCGGCACGGAGATCGGTCACGTGGCGGTCAACAGCGAGATCCGGCTGCGACGGATGGTGGTGCACAACGACGATCCAAAAGGAACGGTGCTGCTGCTGCACGGGTTTCCGGAAACGCTGCACGCATGGGACGCCATCGCGCCCGCGCTCGGTACGGAATACGAGGTGCATGCCTTCGATTGGCCGGGATACGGCGATTCCTCGCGCCCGACGGCTGACCGGTTTGCCTACGCGCCGGCCGACTACGCGAAGGTGCTGAAGGACTACATCAACCAGGCCGGCATCGACAAGCGCAATCTGGTGATCTACGCCACCGACATCGGTGCCTTGCCCGCGCTGCTGGCCGCCATCGACGATCCGGCCATCGCCAAAGCCATCATCGTGGGCGACTTTGCGCCGTTCGATCGTCCGCAATACATGCAGGAACGGTTGCAGGCGCTGAAGACGCCGGGCTCGGCCATGGTGGTGCGCGACGCGTTCAACAACAGCCGCGACGAAATCCTGGAAAACGCCTTCACGCGCGGCCTGGCCCCGGAACAGCGCTACACCGTGTCCGCCGATTTCAAGGCCGACATGGCACGCGGATGGCGCAACGGCACGCTGACGTCGGCCGACGCGTTCTTCCACTACTACTCGCACTTCACGCGCGACCAGCAGGCCTTCGAGGCCGGCCTCTACCAGCTGAAGACGCTGGTCAAGGTGGTGTGGGGCGAGCAGGATATCTACATCAGCAAGGGCATGGGCGTGGAGCTTGCCCGACGCATCGGTGCGCCGCTGGCAGTGCTGCCACAGGTCGGCCATTACCCGCACCTGCAGCAGCCGCAGCAAGCCGTGCGGGAGATTCGTGCGGCGTTTCGTGCGGCAGTCCGTTGAGGCGATGACAAGCGCGTCGCGCCGGCTTCGCCACATCGGCGCGACCTTACACAACGTGGCGGCATTCCCATCCACTCTGCAATTCATCATGAGCACTTCCAACGAGAAAGTTATCTACACCGGTACCACGCGCGTCACCGGCGGCCGCAATGGCAGCGCCACGAGTTCGGATGGTCGGCTGGCCGTGGCGCTGTCTAAATTCGGCAGCGATGGCGAAGGCACCAACCCGGAGCAACTGCTTGGCGCGGGCTGGTCGGCATGTTTCCTGAGCGCAATCGGCAAGGCGGCGCAGGTGGCGGACGTTGCGCTGCCGGCCGACGCGGCAGTGCAGACCGACATTGACCTGGTGCAGATCGGCGATGCGTTCCAGCTTGCCGCACGCCTGAACGTGAGCCTGCCCGGTGTGGATGCCAATCAGGCACGCGCGCTGGCGAACCGGGCGCATGAGATCTGCCCGTACTCGAAGGCCACGCGCGGCAACATCGACGTGCAGATCCACATCGTCGACATCTAAAGGCGGCTCATGAAAACGTCGCACATGCTTCATGCCGCGCTGCTGGCTGCCGCAGGCGCACTGTACGCCGTGCCCGGGCTGGCCCAGGCGCCTGGCATCCAGCGTACCGATCTCGTCCAGCACGACATCAGCGTGCCGGGCCATCAGGGCGTGCAGGTCAGGGTCGACTTCGCCGCTGGGGCGTTCGCGCCCAAGCACACCCACCCCGGCGAGGAAATCGCCTACGTGCTGGAGGGCACGCTGGAATATCAACTGGGCGAGCAGCCGCCCGTGACGCTGCGCGCAGGCGAAGCGCTGTTCATCCCGGCGGGTACGCCGCATTCCGCACGCAACGTCGGCAAGGGGCGGGCTTCCGAGCTGGCCACCTACATCGTCCGCAAGGATGCGCCACTTGTTGCGCCACTGGTTGCGCCGGCAAAGTAGCCGCTGCACACGCACAGCACTTGAAGGATCTGGAAATGTTGACAGACGATTATCCCGGCCAGGCACCGGATCACGCGCGCCGCAGGCTGCTGCTGGGCAGCGCGGCCACTGGCGCGCTGGCGCTGATACCGGGCGGCGGTACGTTTGCCGCGCCTGCACAGGGTGGACGCGAAGCCAGTGGGGATAGCATTCGCAGCTTCCGCGCGAACATCCCGCAGGCGGCACTCGATGACCTGAAGCGGCGCCTTGCCGCCACGCGCTGGCCTGACGCCGGTCCGGTCAGCGATCGGTCCCAGGGCGTGCAGCTGGACCGCATGCAGTTGCTCACGCGCCATTGGGCAAGCGGCTATGACTGGCGCAAGGCCGAGGCCAGGCTCAATGCCTATCCGCAGTTCATGACGCGCATCGATGGCGTGGACATCCACTTCATCCACGTGCGTTCACGCCATGCCAATGCGCAGCCGCTGGTGATGACGCACGGCTGGCCCGGGTCCGTCTTCGAGCTGCTCGGCGTGATCGGGCCGCTCACGGACCCGACCGCGCATGGGGGAACGGCCGACGACGCCTTTCACCTGGTGCTGCCGTCGATTCCCGGCTTCGGCTTCTCGCAGAAGCCGTCGGACGCGGGCTGGAACCCGGACCGGATCGCGCGCGCGTGGGACACGTTGATGAAGCGCCTTGGATATACCCACTATGTTTCGCAGGGCGGAGACTGGGGCGCCATTATTTCCGATGCCATGGGGCGGCTGGCGCTCGACGGGCTGCTGGGCATCCACGTCAATCGCATCGAACGCGGCACCACATTGCCGGCGCCGATTGCCATGGCGCTGAAGACCGGCGGGCCCGCGCCCGCGAATCTCACGGCGGAAGAGAAGCAGGTGCTGGACGAAGCCCGGGACTTCCTCAACAAGGGGTTCGGCTACGCCGCCATCATGCAAACCAGGCCGCAGACCATGGGCTACGGCCTGGCAGACTCGCCGGTGGGCCTTGCCGCGTGGATCTACGACAAGCAGGCCGATTGGGTGTTCACGCGTGGTGATCCGGAGCGGGCCATCGGCCGGGACGCGCTGCTGGACAACATCACGTTCTATTGGCTGACCAACACGGGCGCGTCGAGCGGGCGGATCTACTGGGAAGCCGGCGCGGCAGGGCCGAAGACCGCGCCGATCACGGTGCCGGTAGGGGTGACGATCTTTCCCGGCGAAGTCTACCGGCCGCCCCGGCAGTGGCTGGAGCAGACCTACCCGAAGCTCGTCTATTACCACCGCGTGGAGAAGGGCGGCCACTTTGCCGCCTGGGAGGAGCCGGCCCTGTTCAGCCAGGAGGTGCGTGCGGCGTTCCGCGCCATGCGTACCGCCCAGGGTGCCGGCGCGGCATCGGAAGTCCTCACGCCCCGCTGACGGTCGCGCTGACGGTCGCGCTAACGGGCGGCTCCTGCGCGGGCGAAGCCCCTACGCCGCGGCAGCTTCCTCGCGCAGGCGGCGGGCTTCCTCGCGCAGAAACTGCTGGTAGTCGTCCAGATCGCCGTCGAAGGGCTCCACGCCGCCCTTGGTGACGAGCCAGAACTCGTCGCACACGGCGCGCAGCAGGGCGCGGTCGTGGCTGACCAGCATCACGGTGCCTTCGAATTCGTTGAGCGCCATGCCCAGCGCTTCGCGGGTGGCCAGGTCCAGGTGGTTGGTCGGCTCGTCGAGCAGCAGCAGGTTGGGGCGCTGCCACACGATCATGCACAGCACCAGCCGCGCCTTTTCGCCGCCGCTCATGGTGCTCACCGTCTGGTGCACCATGTCGCCAGTGAAGTTGAAGGTGCCGAGGAAGGTGCGCAGCGACTGCTCGGTGCCGCTCTGGCCCGGGGCGCGCATGTGTTGCGGCGTGTCCTTCGCCAGGCGGATCATGTGTTCCATCGGCGTGTCCAGCGGGCGCAGCACGTCGAGTTCCTGCTGGGCGAAGTAGCCGATATTGAGGCCCTTGCCTTCGCTGATTTCGCCGGCGATGGGCGCCAGGGCGTGCGCCACGGTTTTCACCAGCGTCGATTTACCTTGGCCATTGGCGCCCAGAATGCCAATGCGCTGGCCGGCCAGTACCGAACGGTTGATGCCGCGCACGATGACCGTGGGCGGCGTGCCCGGCGGCGCGTCGTCCGGCACCGGATAGCCGAAGCTGGCGTCCAGCATCGACAACAGCGGGTTCGGCACGTTGAGCGGCTCCTTGAACTCGAAGCTGAACTCGGCATCGGCCAGCACCGGCGCAATCTTCTCCATGCGTTCAAGCGCCTTGACCCGGCTCTGCGCCTGCTTGGCCTTCGAGGCCTTGGCCTTGAAGCGGTCGATGAACTTCTGCAGGTGGGCGATCTTTTCCGCCTGGCGGGTCACGGCGGCCTGCTGCAGCACGAGCTGCTCGGCGCGCATGTCCTCGAACTTGCTGTAGTTGCCGCCATAGCGCACCAGCTGGGCGTTGTCGACGTGCACCGTCACCTGCGTCACCGCATCGAGGAATTCGCGGTCGTGGCTGATCACCACCAGCGTGCCTTGATAGCGCTTGAGCCAGGCTTCGAGCCAGACCAGGGCGTCGAGGTCCAGGTGGTTGGTCGGTTCGTCGAGCAGCAGCAGGTCGGACGGGCACATCAGCGCGCGCGCCAGCTGCAGCCGCATGCGCCAGCCGCCCGAGAAGCTGTTGACCGGATGGCTCAGCTGCGCGGTGCTGAAGCCCAGGCCCAGGATCAGCGCCTGCGCCCGCGCGGCGGCGTCGTGTGCGCCGGCATCGTGCAGGGCCATGTAGGCGTGCGCCATGCGCATGCCATCGTCGCTGGCCTCGGCGGCGGCCACTTCGGCCTGCGCCGCCAGCAGCACCGTATCGCCCTCGACCACGAAGTCGGTCGCGCTTTGCTCGGTCTCGGGCATGTCCTGCGCCACCTGTCCCATCTTCCATGCGGCGGGAATCGAGAATTCGCCGCTGTCTTCGTGCAGCGAGCCATTCAGCAGGCCGAAGAACGACGACTTGCCGGCGCCGTTGCGGCCAACGAGGCCAATTTTTTCGCCAGGGTTGAAAGTGACGGACGCGCGGTCGAGCACGACGTTGACGCCGCGGCGCAGCGTGACATTACGGACGGAGATCATGGGATGCGACTTCGGAGAGGACTGGCATGATAGCCGACCGCGCGTGACGGTCCGTCTCTTTCCGGCCACGCGCGTGATGAAAGGTCAGCGCGTGGCGGGAATTTTCGCTGCCTAGTCGATCCGCTCCAGGTCACCCGGCTTCCAGGTCTTGGCGAACCAGGGTTCGAGCGGGCCGTAGAGGCGCAAGATCACTTGCCAGCTCTTGCCCGGGCGCGTCTGCACCCAGTTCGATGCCTTGCCGGGCGGCGCCTTCGGACCGAACCATACGGTGTAAGACCCATCGGCATTGGGCTGCATGCCCTTGGCGTTGCTGTCGATGCCCGCTTCCTTTTGGTCCGTCTCCAGCATCGACCGCGTCTGCGCGTCGTAGACGGTGAATGACCAGAACTGCTTGGCCGGCACCGGGCCCGGCAACGTCACCTTGTATTGCTTGCCGCCGTCGAGGTAGGCGCCCTTGGCGTCACGCACGGCGAAGGCGTAGGCCGAGCCAGTGCCCGGCTTGGCCGCGGCCATGGCGGGCGTGATGCCGGTGGCGGCGTAGTGGAACAGGGTGCGGGCGTCGAGCATGCGCTCGCCATGGTCCAGGAACTGATAGCTGTTGCCGATGAAGCCGTTGCCCCACTGGCGGTCCGGGAAGAACTTCAGGCGCGGGTCGCGCGAGGCGAACAAAATGGCACGGGCCGACGCGTTGCCGACGGCCACGGCGTCCACCAGGATGGCCTTCATGCGCGCATCGGGCTGGAACGGCTTGCCCTTCTTGATGCCGATCGACGCAAACAGGCCCACCACTTCGGGGTCGAAGGCATCGGCCGGTTCATGCTGGATGACCTCGTTGATTTCCTCGTAGAACCTGAAATCGTTGGCGTGGATGGTGTTGAATTTCTTGCCCGAGATATTGACGAACGTGGTCTTGGGCGGCTGCTCCGCCATGGCAAGCGGATACACCTTGGCGCGTTCCTTCACGAGTTTCACCGCGGCCTTGACGTCGTTGTTTTCCACGAACACCCGGCACAGCAGCCAGTTGATATAGGTCGGCGATCGGGTAATAAAGTAGCCGGAGGCCGGCAGGGGGCCCTTGTAGTCGGGCGGCACGAACAGGTATTTGCCGCCCTTGCCCTGGTCGGGGCCGGTCAGTCCCACGTCGGTGACAAAGCGGAAATTGGCGTCGTCGACCGGGCCGAGCGCATTCGGCGGAATTTCCACCACCACCGGGCCGTCCTTGAGATCGATGCACGCAAAGTTGTAGACCGTGGTGGCATTGGGCGTGAGGAACAGCGAGCGGGCGTCCATCAGGTCTTCGGTAATGCCGATGGCCTGGTTCGGCGTGACACCCGCGTCGCGCAAGCCGCTGCACATGGCATGCAGCGACGCCGCCGGAATACCGCTCAGGAACGCCTGGATGCCGCGCGAGAAGTCGAGCTGGTCGTAGGCTTTCTGCACGGTGGCCTCGTCCGGCAGGCCGTCGAAGAAGTTGAGCGTGCCGATGCGGGTTTCCACTTTCGAGGGCGTGACGATGTCCTGCGGGACATTGGCCGAATACTTCGGTTCATACTTCGGCTCGGCGGCGAAAACGGTAGCGGCGGGGAAGGCGAGGGTCGATAACAGGACGGCGATGATTCGGCTGCGCGGCAACATGAATTTTTTCCTGACCATAAGGACATCGGAGACACCGTGCCGGACGCGGTGTTGCTAGTGACGGCGTCTGGCCGGATGGGCCAAACGAGAATAAGGCCGTTGGCGCCGAAGATCGGCCCGCGCGATGTTGAATGTTTTCGTACCGGGAATTAAGTGTCTCGGGTTGCGGCGGGCAGTACTAAAAATCTGACGAGTCAGATGTTTGGAGAGAAAACCGATGGTTGCTCGCGTGGCAGGCGGGCATCGGGCACACTAGGCGACCGACACCCAGGGGGAGACACCATGACATCCACGTCATCGCAGGGCAGGGTTGCACTCGTCATCGGCGCGGGCGACGCCACGGGCGGAGCCATCGCCCGACGATTTGCGCGCGAGGGCTATATCGCCTGCGTGACCCGGCGCTCGGCGGACAAGCTGCAGCCGCTGGTGGACAGTATTCGCGCCGAAGGTGGCCAGGCGTACGGCTATGGCAGCGATGCCCGCAAGGAGGAAGCGGTGGCCGAACTGTTCGAGCAGATCGAGTCGACCCACGGCCCGATCGAGGTGCTCGTCTTCAATATCGGGGCGAACGTGCCCTGCAGCGTGCTGGAAGAAACACCGCGCAAGTACTTCAAGATCTGGGAAATGGCCTGCTTCAGCGGCTTTCTCAATGCGCAGGCCGCGGCGCGACGCATGGTGGCGCGCGGCCGGGGCACGATTCTTTTCACCGGGGCCACGGCGGGGCTCCGCGGTGCGGCAAACTTCGCGGCCTTTGCCGGCGCGAAGCACGCGTTGCGCGCGCTGGCACAGAGCATGGCAAGGGAGCTTGGGCCGCGCAACGTGCACGTGGCCCACGTGGTGGTGGACGGCGCCATCGACACGGCCTTCATCCGCGACACGTTTCCGGAGCGCTATGCGCTCAAGGACCAGGACGGCATCCTGAACCCCGAGCACATCGCGGACAACTACTGGCATCTGCACGCCCAGCCACGCGACGCCTGGACCTTCGAACTGGACCTGCGCCCGTACATGGAACGCTGGTAGGGGCTGGGTCGGGGCGCGGTGCGCTCAGCGGCGTGGGGCGAGCGCCAGCGCCACCAGGGCAACCAGCGCCAGTCCGCTGCCGGTGGCGACGATGCCACGCCAGCCAGCGTGCGTGTACAGCGCGCTGGCCATTGCGGAACCCACCGCACCGCCCGCGAAGATGGCCGTCATATACAGCGCGTTCAACCGGGCGCGGCTGTGGGCATCCAGCGCATAGACCGTGCGCTGGCCCAGCACCATGTTCATCTGCACCGCGAAATCGAGCACGATGCCGGTCAGCGCCAGCCAGTAGACCCCGGCATGGCCGCCGATCAGTCCGGGCAGGAAGCTGCCGGCCGCGCCGATCATGGCTACGAACGACGCGTTGCGCGTATGGCCCGCATCGGCCAGCCGCCCGGCAATCGGCGCGGCCACGGCGCCCAGCGCGCCAACCAGCGCGAACAGGCCGATCTGCGATTGCGAGAGCCCGTAGCGGCCGGCCAGTTCCAGCGGCGCGGCGGTCCAGAACAGGCTGAACGCGGCAAACAGCAGGCCCTGGAACAGCGCGCGCTCGCGCAGCACGGCGTAGCGGGTGAACAAGTGCCAGAGCGAAATCACCAGGCTCGAATACGTGGCGCGATGCTGGGGCATGCGGCGCGGCAGCGTGGTGGCGATGATGGCCACGGTGGCCAGCGTCATCACGGCGGCGGTCAGGAACACCGCGCGCCAGCCGAAGTACTGCGCCAGCAGGCTCGAGAGCGGCCGCGACAGCAGGATGCCCGACAGCAGGCCGCCCATGATCGTGCCGACGGTCTGGCCGCGCAGCGCCTCGGGCGCCAGGTGTGCCGCCAGCGGAATCAAAATCTGCACGCTGACCGAACTCAGGCCCAGCAGCATCGAGACCAGCAGGAACACGCCGGGCTGCGACGCCGTGGCGGCGCCCACCAGGCTGATGGCCGCGGCCACGCCACTGATCATCAGCAGGCGACGGTTCTCGTGCAGGTCAGCCAGCGGCACCAGGAAGAACAGGCCCACCGCATAGCCGATCTGGGTCAGCGAGACGATCACGCTGGCGCTTTGCGCGGACAACCCCACGGCCGGAGCGATCAGCTCGATGATGGGTTGCGCGTAATAAAGGTTGGCAACCAGCACGCCGGCGCACAGCGAAAACAGCGCGATCAATGCGCCGGACATTGGCGCGGCGGCGTGGGCCGTGGCGCCGGGGGCGGTGGAAGTGGTCGTTTTCATCGTCTTTCCGGGTTCATGTTGCAATGCGCAAAGCGTAGTGGGAACGGTGCGACAGCAGAATGGCAACGGCGCGCAAGTCAGCGTTGCGTGGTGTGCAACGTGGCCGGCGTCGGGACGCCAGGAGTGGACGGGCGAGCGGGCAGCGCGCATTCACGGCGCAATACGGGCCCGCAGCCGTTCCCCAGCCAGCGGCAGATCCCGCACCCGGACACCGGTGGCATCGAGCAACGCATTGCCGATGGCGCCCGCCGTCGGGCCCATGGCTGCTTCCGCCACGCCCAGGAAAGGCAGCCCCGGCCGATCGATCAGGTGCACGTTGACCTGCGCCGGCACCGACGAGAAGCGCAGGATCGGGTAGGTGCCCCAGTCGAAGCTGCGGATGCCAGCCGTATCGAACTGCAGTTGCTCGTGGAGCGTCCAGCTGGCGGATTGCAGGATGCCGCCTTCGATCTGGTTGCGAACCCCGTCGGGATTCACGATCTGGCCGCAGTCCACCGCCACTTCGGCCCGCTCCAGGCGCACCTTGCCGGTATCGCGCTCGACTGATATCTCCACGGCCATGGCAACGTAGCCCATCAGGTTCTTGTACTTGCCGAACGCGAAGCCCACGCCGCGCCCCGGCTGGCGGGCGCGCCGCGGCCAGCCGAACTGCCGCGCGGCCAGGCGAATCACGTCCTGCGCGCGCGGATCGTCCATGTGGCGCAGGCGGAACTGCACGGGGTCGGCGCCGGCGGCACGGGCCAGGTCATCCATGAACGTCTCGATCGCGAACACGTTCATGTGGGCGCCCAGTGAGCGCATGGCCGACGTGCGCAGCGGCATGGTGGGCGAGAAATTGTTGACCACGTGCCGGTTCGGCAGCCGGTAGAGCGGAATGGCATTGCGGTCTCCGCCGCCTTCGGGCTGCGTCATCGGCACCGACGGCGCCGGCGTGAACGGCCGGGCCAGCAGCGTGGCCGGCAGCAGGCGCCCGGCGTTGACCACGCGCTCGTTGTGCGAACTGCTCCACAGCGCGTACTGCCAGTCGACGATGGTGCCATCGGCCGACAGCGATGCGCTGACCTGCGTCACCATCGCCGGGGTGTAGTGGTCCCACAGGTTTTCCTGGTCGCGCATCCATTGCACGCGCACCGGCTTGCCCGGCAGTGCGCGCGCCAGGAATGCGGCGTGCGCCGCCACATCGTCGGCGCCGTTGTGGCCGTAGCAGCCCGAGCCTTCCACATGGATGCAGCGGATGCGCTGTTTAGGCATCGACAGCATTTCGGCCAGCCCGTCGCGCAGCGGATAGACCCCTTGCGAATGGGTCCAGACGGTCAGCGTGCCGTCCTGCCAGTGCGCGACGGCGCATGACGGCCCGATCGATCCGTGCATCAGGTAGGGCTTGGTAAACGTGGCCGACAACGTGCGCGTGGCGGGCGCCATGGGCGCGTGCGCGTCGGCAATGACGATCTGTTCCGTGGCGATCTGCTTGAGCTGCGCCGATACCGCATCGGGGCGGGGCAATGGGCGGCCCGCACTCCAGCGGCATCCAGCCGAGAGCGCGCGCTGGGCCTGCACGGCCTGCCATTCGCGCTGCGCCACCACGGCCAGCAGGCTGCCGTCCCGCACGATCGCAACCACACCCGGCGTGGCGCGGGCGGCGGCCTCGTCCACCGCTTCCAGCCGGGCGTCGTACGCGGGTGGCAGTACCACGCGCGCGTGCACCATGCCGGGCATGCGCAAGTCCTGCACGTATGCGGCGCCGCCGGTCACCTTGGCCGGTATGTCGAGCCGCTGCATGGCCGTGCCGATCACGCTGAACGACGCCGGATCGCGCAATGGCGAAGTGGCCTGCGCCACCACATGCAGGTTCACGTGTGGCAGCAACTCGGCGAACGATGTCGAGCGGCCGTCGGCGGCGTGAATCCGGGCGTTGCGCACGGTCAGCGTGCGGGCATCCTGGCGGAACGCGCGCGCGGCGGCATCGGTCAGCAGCCCGCGTACCTGCGCGGCGGCGTTCAGCAGTGCGCTGCCGCTGTCCGCCATGGTGTGGCTGCCGGCGGTCAGGCCCTCATCTGGCGAGCGCCCCGTGTCGGCGGTCAGGAAGGTGATCAGGCCGGGGTCGATCTGCAGTTCCTCGGCGGCCACCTGCAGCAGCGCGGTGCGTACGCCGGTGCCCAGCTCCACCTTGCCGGTGTAGACGGTGACGTGGTTGTCTGGCGCCACCTTGATCCACGCATCGAGATAGGGGTTGGTCTTCAGGCTGCCGGCCAGTTTCTCGAGGCCGCTGGCCACGTGCACCGCCGCGCCTTCGTCGGCCAGCACCATCTCGGCCAGCGCCTGGCGGGCGGGCAGCAGCGAGAAGCCAACCACGAGCGCGCCCGACACCATGAAGGCGCGGCGGCCCGGGCTGTCCGGGTTGCGGGAGTCATCGTGGCTCATGACGTGCGCTCCGTGACTGGCTTGCCCACGCCCGTTGGCGATGCCGCCACCGCGCGGATTGCGGCAAGGATGCGTGTATGCGTGCCGCAGCGGCACAGGTTGGGCTCCATGTGGCGGCGGATCTCGGCCTCGCTCGGGTGCGGATTCGATTCCAGCAGCGCCTGCGCCCGCATGATCATGCCGGCGATGCAGTAGCCGCATTGGGCCGCCTGGTGGTCGATAAAGGCTTTCTGCAGCGGGCCGGGGCGTTCGGCGGTGCCCAGGCTTTCGATTGTGCGCACCAGGCGCTTGCCCACGGCACCGACTGGCATCAGGCACGAGAACGTGGGCTTGTCCGCCACCAGTACGGTGCAGGCGCCGCACTGGCCGAGCCCGCAGCCGAACTTTGCGCCGTGCAGTTGCAGGTCTTCACGCAGCACGTAGAGCAGTGGGGTCGACGGGTCGACGTCGAGCGTATGGCTCACGCCATTGACGGTCAGTGGATTCATGGTGCGGCATCTCCCTTGCGGATATCGGTTACCCATTGCGCCACGTCGGGCCACGGCGGCTGGCTGGAATAGGTGGCCCTCAGATAGGCGGCCAGGTCGGCGAACTGTGCGTCGTCCAGCGCGTCGCCGAAGGCGGGCATGTAGTGCAGCGCGTGCGCCCCTTGCCATGGCACGCCCTGCAACATCATCTGGATCACATTGCGTGGCGTGGCGGCATGCACGGCGCTGCTCGTGGCCAGGCCAGGGCGGTTGCCAACGCTCTGCATGGGCGATTTCTCGCCGTGGCACGCCGCGCAGGCGCCGGCAAACAGCATGCCGCCGCGCTGGATGGCGAGCTTGTCGGCGCTGCTGGCGGCCGTGTTGCCCGTGTTGCCCGCGTTGCCCAGGTGGCGCGGCGCAGGCTGCTGCAGCGAGAACAGGTAGGTAGCCATCGCCTCCACATCGGCTTGCGGCACGGTGGCCAGTTCCTGCGTGACCGGCAGCATCGGTCCTGCCGCCGCGCCATGGGCCGAAGAGATGCCGGTGCGCAGGTAGGTCACCAGTTGCGGCGCCGTCCAGGGCACGGGGCCGTTGGCCAGCTGCGTCAAGGCGGGGGCCTCCCAGTTGTCGATCACGCCGCCGTCGAACGCCCGGCCCCAGGTTTCCCCGCCGATGATGTTGAGCGGCGTGTGGCAGGCGGCGCAATGGCCGAGCCCGCTCACCAATTCGCGGCCGCGATTCCACTGCGCACTGCGCGTGGTGTCCGGCGCTTCGGGTCCGGTCCGCAGGAACAGGACGTTCCAGAACGCCACGAGCGGCCGGAAGTTCAGCGGGAATATCAGGTCGTTGGGCGGCGCGGCGGCTTTCACGGGGTCGCGCCGCATCAGATACGCGTAGGCCGCCGCGATGTCGTCATCGGACATCCGCGTGAAATGCACGTACGGAAACGCGGGGTAGAGCTGGTGGCCGTCGCGGGCGATGCCACGCCGCATGGCGCGCGTGAACGCCTCCAGCGACCAGTTGCCGATGCCGGTTTCCGCATCGGGCGTGATGTTGGTGGAGTAGAGGGTGCCGAAGGGCGTGGCCAGCGGCAACCCGCCCGCGTAGGGCAGTCCGCCCCGGGCGGTATGGCACACCGCGCAGTCTCCCAGCGCCACCACGCGCGCGCCGCGCAGTACGCGCTGTGCGTCGAAGGATGCCGGCGCGGGCGGTGGGATGGGGGCGATGCTCCGCTCCCACATCAGGTAGCCCGCCACGGCCATCGCCATGACGGCAAGGACCAGCAAGGCAATCGTCCATCGGACTCTTAGCGTCATGGCGCCGCACTCCCGTATTCGTGTCTCTAGGTGAGGCGAATCGTAGGAGTCGGGGCGTGGTGACAACAATTACCGAGTGGTCGATGTCCGACTAAACCATGGTATTGGTTGCGCGTGGCGTGCGGGCTTGCAGGGACCGCTGCGGGGCCGGGAGCGCCCGCGCAGCTGGCAACCCGGGAGCGTGTCCCTCACAAGCGTTTGAAACGCTCGGCGCTGGCAGGGCGACGAGGGGCCAGGAGGGGCGAGGAGGGGCGACGATTGGCGACGGGGGGGGGGCGACGTCAAACGCGCGCCCGTTTTGCCCCTTCGGCACCATTGCGGCAACCTTTCGGGAGCATGACAGTGATATGACATAAATGCCAAATATAGTGCCGCAACGGGAATAAGTGGAGCGTCAGTTCGATTTCGCACATTGCCGAACAGAGGGCGGCGTGAGCTGCGAAATCTATTTCTCCCAATCTGTATTTCGGCGATTGTGCTGCTTTTTTCACCCCACGTTGGAGGGGGTTTTAGGTAAGCGTGCTAAGCATTTTTTGCCGCACTCGCGCCATTCTGCTGCACCACCGGCAACGCGCGGCGCGTTGCAAAGCTGGCGCGCCGTGCGCCGCGCCAGCCGTGGCAATCAGCCGGGCAGGGTCATTCCCGCGCATTTCCCGTGCAGGAATTCAAGTACCGGATGAATACATTCGCAAGTGGCCGAGTAAATCATGAAGCGGCCCTGTTGTCTTGATTTTACCAATCCCGTTCTGACCAGCTCCTTCAAATGGAATGTCACTGATGAGGGTGGCAAATCGGACGACGCGGAGATAATCCCCGCGGGCACGCCGTCCGGACCTGCATCAGCCAATAGCAAAAATATCCTGAGTCGATTTTCCTGCGCCAGCGCGCCGAGTATATCGGCGGTATTCCGGAGATCCATTGCTTCTTCCCAGCTAGTTATCTGCTTATGATTCCTGCCCCGTCAAACGCGTGCTGGATGGCCGCTGACCGGCCACCGGCATGGTTCCTGCGGCTCCCCGCTGCGGTCGACGCCGTCAGGCCCTGTGGCTCCAGGGGATAACGGCGTTTGTAAGAATGACATGGGTAGCCTGATTTTGTTTTTATGGTTCCGCGCGCGTCGAATAATAAGCCCGGTTTCATTAAAGAACAATTACTTCCGTCACGTTTCAACATTCGTAAAAACGTTGAAACTATTCCCCTTCGAACGGGCGGAACCTTTTGTTAGGATTCACGCCGCTGACCACCGGAGGCGTCGCGGATGGCCAGTTTCTATCGGCCAGAGAGCCTTCTCCATGGCGCCGCACATTCACGCAATGCAGACAAAAGGAGTCGCTATGACCATCGCTCAGCTTCGCCGCAAGTCCCGACAAGCCGGCCAGGGCATGACCGAATACATCATCATCGTCGCCCTGATCGCCGTATCCGCGATTGGCGTGTACGCCATGTTCGGCCAGACCATTCGCCACCAGACGGCGGCGCTGGCCTCGGAAATGTCGGGCCAGACCAATGAGTCGAAGAACAACATCAACGGCGCCAAGAGCGACTCGGGCCTGGCCACCAACAAGGCCAACCAGGCCAAGGGCCTGAACAACTTCAACGCCGGCAACGACACCGGCAAGTAAGCCGACGGTGACCCGATCATGCGCAGGCCCTGCCCACGCGGCACGGCCGCGCTTGCCCGGCAACGAGGGCAGGCGCTGGCCTTTGCCCTCATCTTCCTGGCCGTTGGCGCGGTTGCGCTGTTCGTCGCATTCAATGCGTCGCAGCTGACCAGCGCGCGGTCCAAGCTGCAGAACACCGCCGATGCCACCGCCTACAGCGTGGCGGTGCTGCAGGCGCGCGACTACAACTTCTCGGCCTACGCCAACCGGGCCATGGTGGCCAACCAGGTGGCCGTGGCGCAGCTGTTGAGCCTGAAATCGTGGATCGAAGAGGTCGACGAAGTCAGCAGGAAAGACCACGTCACCGATACGCTGGTCGACATCTTTGCCGACCTGGGCCAGCTTCAGTGGACCACGCCCAAGAACATCTCGCGGCCCATCCTTGCGCCGATCAAGTCGCTCGTGAACCAGGCGGTGCCGCCGGCCGTGAAGGGGCTCGATCTGCTGAACTTCTCGCTGTCCACCGCGCAGGAGACCTACCGCGTGGCCACCATCACGAACTATCCGTTCGTGGCGAACGCCATTGCCAAGGCCAACCAGCCGGACACCAGCGCCGATGCCGGGTACATGGCCACGCTCGGCGCGCCGAAGATCCTGGCGTGGCAGAACTACGTGAAGCGCATCGTGCCGAAGAACGAGGTGAAGTCCACCGGCGGCCGCGACCGCTTTGCCGACGTAGCCACCGATCCCGGCAGCCACGACAACTTCACGCTCGATCGCGGCGCCGCGCGCCTGCCATTCGTGGCCGGCACCGCGTACAAGGGCTGCAAGGGCGCCGCAGCTACCTTTATGGATGTGGGCGAGCCGCATTCCGGTGCCACGCAATTGCGCGCCGATGCGCAGGGCTGGGAGGCGCTCGACGCCACCGCCGCCTCGCCTGGCAGCGGCATCTACTGCATCTGGTTCGTACCGGAACCCATCCCGCTGTTCATCCCGATCATCGAATCGTACGGTCGCGGCGGCGCGGCCAACGGCCCCGGCAATCGCTACTCGGGCACCAGCGGCTATCGTGGCCGGGGCCATATCGGCGACGCCATCGCCAGCATGGCCGCCGTGGCCGCCGCGATGCAGTACTCGGCCGGGCCGGGGTCATCGGTGGACAACAGCAGCCGCGCCGGCCTGCAACCGTACCGCGACCTCGCCAAGCCGGAAAACGCCGTGCCCGGCAAGCAGGACTTCAACCGCGCGCCCACCATCACCGTGCAGGTGACCCGCAAGACCGAGACGGCGCGCACCACGTCTGCCATGCAGGTGGGCGTGGGGCGCGTGGCGCTCAAGGACGGGTCGCCATCGAACGAGATGCGGGCCCTGGCCAGCGCCAGTGCGTACTTCATCCGGCCGCGCGACAACGGCGGCGCCGGCAGCCTGCTGAACCGCGCCGCCTGGCGCCGCAACGACGGCAAGTTCGAGTATCCGAGCCTGTTCAACCCGTACTGGCAGGCGTCGCTGGTCGACACGTCCACGCTCGACCTGGAAGCCGCTGGCGCGGCCCAGGCCGCAGGAGTTCCGTAATGCGCCGCGCTTTGCTTCCTTCCCGCCATAAGCGCCTGGGCCGCCAGAGCGGCCAGGCCATCGTCGAGCTGGCCGCCGTGGCGGGCGCCGTCCTGGTGGTGCTGTTCCTGGCGCTGGCCATGATTGGCCGCCTGTCCGATGTTCGCAGCAAGACGCTCATGGCCAGCCGCTACGTGGCGTGGGAGCGCACGGTCTATCTGGACGATGCCGAGTGGAACAAGTACGGCACGTCGATCACCAAGACGCCGCAGGCGCTGCGCAGCGAGATGGTCCAGCGCGTGATGGGCCACGACAACCCCCGGCTGCGTGCCGACGATGGCACGCGCAACGCCTTGCCGGCGGGCGGCATGCCGATGTGGCACGACGTGGCCGGCAAGGACCTGCTCAAGCGCTATGACGACGTCACGCTGAACCTGTCGCGCTCCAAGACGGGCACCGCGCTGGATGCGGTGGTCAGCGTGCTCGATGCCGGCGGCAGCATCAATGCCGGGTTCGACCTGACCAGCCGCAACCAGCAGCGCGCGGCCGTGGCGCTGAGCGTGGGCGCCGACAGCGAAACACTGCGCAGCCTGTGGCCGGGCTGGACGGGCTTCTCCGCCAGCGACGCGAACGTGCTGCTGACCAACGCGTGGACGCCCGACGGCCGCGATGGCGCGCTCAACCAGATCAAGAACGCCGCGCCACTGAGTCGTGGCGAGGTGCTGGGCACAGCGGCGCTGATGCCGCTGGCGCTGTTCGCGCCCGATATCACCGGGCTGGACCTCGGCAAGATCGCACCGGACGTGGTGCCGGATGACCGCATCGGGAGATGATCATGCAACATCGGATGGCAGGCAGGCGCCTGCTCACGGCGGGCATCGTGCCGGCGCTGTGCCTGCTGGTGACGATGTCTGGCGCGATGTCTGGCGCGTGGGCGGCGTCGGCCACCGACGCGTGCACGCGCAAGCCGCTCAAGCCCGACGCGGCCGCGTGGCTGGCGGAAGACGCCATCGTCAACGGCCAGCCGGTGGCGGTGGCCACGGTGTCATACCGGCAGGGCACGGCCGAGGTGGCGCGGCGCTATCGCGAGTACTGGAACGAAGCCGGCGTGCCGTCGCGCGCGCTGCGCAGCGCAAAAGGCTGGCTCATCACCGCCATCGAGGACGAGTGCAGCTACGTGCTGCAACTGCCCGAGCAGGGTGGCCGCACCACCACGGGTTTGTTCAGCGCCATGCGGCTGCGCCGTGCCGACCTGCCACAGCCCGTGGATGCGCGCGCCATGCCGCTGCCCGCCGGGGGCAGGGTGATGTCGGATGTAGTGAGCCGCGACCCGATGGCCGTGGCGCGTACCGTGGTAGTGGAACTCGACGGCAGTACCGCACGCCGCGCGCACGACCAGTACGTGGCTGGCCTGCAGGATGGCGGCTGGCGCGTGCTGGCCGATGCGCAGGCGCCGCGCATCGCGGGCGGCGGCACCGATCGCGTGGCCGGCGGCTATGCCGTGGCGATGCAGAAGGAAGGGTATCGCCTCGATGCGACGTTCCTGCCGGCCGGCGGACGCACGCGTGCCGTGATCAACCTGGCGAGGACGCTGTGAGCGCGCACCGCCACTCAGGCAGTTCGGGCCGCTCATGTCGCGCACAGTGCGGCCAGGCCTACGCCGAATACGTTGTGATGCTGACCGTGGTCATCCTGCTGCTGATCGTGGGCGGCGATGACTCGGTCATCAACCAGTTGCTGGGGGCGTTCCGCGACTTTTACCAGTCCTACAGCTACGCCCTTTCCGTGCCCTGAGTGTTTGCGCCACGCGTCGCGCGCGGTGCGCGCCGCCTGGCGCGATCGGTTAGTCGTGCTTTCCAAGTGTTGTTGTTGTCGGGTCTCTCTCCATGCTCAAGAAGATAAAAGTCCAGTCACTGGCCAGCAATCCCTGGGTCCTTCTCGTCATCGCCGTGCTGGTTGCCGGCCTGCTCACGTACTGGGTGTCGCGCTTTCTCGAAAGCCGCGAGGCGGCGCTGAAGGCGCGCCTGGCCGACGAGATGAACCGGCAGCAGCGCGTATCCGTGCTGGTGCCCGTGCGCGACCTGCCCATCGGCACGCCGGTGGACAACAGCCAGTTCGCCGCGCGCGATGTGCCGGCCGACCTGGTGTACGACGACGTCATTCGCGCCAGCGAGTTCGACGCCATTACCGACCTGAAGCTGGTGCGCGCCGTCAGCCGTGGACGCCCCGTGCGCCGCGCTGATCTCGAGGCGCTGCGGGCCCGCGATTTCTCCGACATGCTCGAAGTGGGCAAGCGGGCGCTGACCATCGAGATCGACGCGATGAACTCGGCCGCGATGATGCTCAAGCCGGGCAACCACATCGACCTCTACCTGCTGACGACCGGCAACGCGGGCGCCAAGCCCGTGGCGGGCAAGCCCGGTGGCGACGACAGCCAAAAGACGGCCCGGCTGCTGATGTCCAACGTGGTGGTCATCGCCACGGGGCAGGACGTGCGGGCCCGCGACCTGGGCGAGGCGTTCGACCAGCGCGCCACCAACCAGGATGGCCAGCCGCAGGGCGTGCCGACCTACGACAACCTGACCCTCTCAGTCACGCCCGAGCAGGCCGCGCGCATCTCGCTGGCCCAGAAGGTGGGGGCGATCCGCGCCGTGCTGCGCAACGCGGCCGACAAGCGCGATACGCCGGCGATCACGCTGCAGGAACAGGCATTGTTCGCCGCCGACATGGGCGACGCGGACACCGTCCAATACATCGTCGGCAACAGCAACGGCAGCCTGCTCGGCACGCTGCCCGAGGCGCCGGCCATGCTGCCCGCCAGCGGTGGCGCCGTGGCCGCCCAGCAGGCCAACGCCCTGGCCGCCGCGCAGAAGCTCGCTGCCGCCCAGCAGGCCGGCATGGAGCGCCTGGCCAACGCGCTGACCGGGGGCACGCCCGGCGCGCCCATGGCTACCAGTCGCGGCAACTGACGCCGCCTCGCCTTTCCGGCACGACGCGCGGCCGCTTCGGTGGCGGCCGCCGTCCGCCTTCTTTCATTGCATCATCCTGACAAGAGCGTTTGCATGTCCACAGAAAAGACGAGAGCCGCACGGCACGCGGCCCCGCAATCCCGGGTCCTGGTTGGTTTGTTGACGGCGTCGCTGGCTTGGCCTGCCGGCGCGGCCAGTGACGGTGCCACCGCACCGAATCCGACGGGCGTGGTGCGCGGCGCGCCGGGCACGATGCTGGCGATGACAGCGCCGCCGCCGGCCGTGCACAGCCAGCGCGCCCAGTACGAGATCGTGCTGTTCAAGGGCGAGGTCAGGGTGGTGGATGTGGCCGGCACCATCAAGCGCGTGGCGGTGGGAGACGGGGCGCTGATCAGCAGCACCGTGGTGGACAAGCGGCTGGTGCTGCTGGCGGAAAAGCCCGGCGTGACCAGCCTCGTGATCTGGAACGAAGGTGGCATCGCTATGCACGTACGCGTGCGCGTGACCGACCAGGACATTGGCGACGCGGCCGAGCAGATCCGCATGGCGCTGACGCCCATCGTCAGCAAGCTCGAAATCACGCAGCGCGGCGGCTCGATCATCGTGCGCGGCTATGTCCATCCGGAGCGCAAGGAAGACGTGCAGTCCGTGCTGCAGAACTTCCGCATGGCAACCAACCTGGTGCGAACCGAGGATGGCGGCCCGCTGAGGAAGTCGGTGATGTTCAAGGTCCATATCATGGAGATCACCAAGACCGGCATCGAGAACATCGGCATCGCGTGGGACCAGCAGATCAACGGCCCGCAGGCGTCGGTGGCCGGCAATGCCGTGCACACGGGTCGCTACCGCACCATTCCGCCGATCGAGGCGGGCAGCAGCCCGTACGACTCCGTGCCGGGCTCGGTGGCCGGCTCCGCTGGCGGTGTGTTCCTCGGCATTGCTACGTCCATCTTCTCGAAGATCAACCTGGCGGTGAGCCGCGGCGAAGCCTATGTGCTGGCTGCACCGGAACTGAATACGCGCAGCGGCGGCCAGGCCGACTTCCTGGCCGGCGGCGAGGTGCCGATTCCGCTGGCGGGCGCGCTGGGCGCCCAGACGGTGATCTACAAGCAGTACGGCATCAAGCTCGACGTGAAGCCGGCCGTGGACAGCGACAACGTGATCACCACCACGCTGCAGACCGAAATCAGCCAGATCGACCCGTCGCTGTCGGTGCAGGGCTATCCCGCGTTCCTGACGCGCCGTGCCTCGTCGGAACTGACGATGCGTCCGGGCGAGACCATCGCGCTGTCCGGGCTGGTGCAGTCCACGGCCAGCAATGCGGTGGACAAGATGCCGGTGCTGGGCGACCTGCCGATTCTGGGCCAGTTGTTCAAGTCGACCAACTTCCGCACCAACAAGAGCGACCTGGTGATCTTTGTGACGCCGATCCTGTACGACCCGAACCTGCCGGCGCAAACCGACATCGTCAATCGCGGCGAGACCATCGAGCGCAACTACCGCTACGGGAACGGCGATCCAAGCCCGTTGCCCGAGGTGGACGGCAAGCGGCTGAAGGAAATCGAACGCGATACCGAACACTCGAAGTTGCTCGAACAGCCGGCGCCTGATGCGGCGGCTGCGCAATACCGCGGAGGCTGATGATGCTGCAATTGACGATTACCGGGCGCGGCGGCGCCAGCGATGTCTACCAGGTGGGCCACGCCTGCACGATCGGCAAGGACCCCGCGTGCGACATCGTTCTCAAGGGTCTGTTGATCGGCAAGCTGCACGCCCGCATCGAGAACCGGGGCGGGCACTACTACCTGGAAGACCAGGGCGGCATCGCGTCGACGCTGATCAATGGTCAGCCCGTGACGTCGTATGGTCCGCTCAACGCCACCGACAGCATCGAGATCGGCAACTACACGCTGGCCGTGGCGCTGGGCCGCGCTGCGGCGGGTGGCCAGCCTGCGGCCAGCGGCTCGGCGAATGGCCAAGCGAACGGACAGCTTGACCCGCAAGCCCATGGCCTGGAGCACCTGGCCGCAACGCTGCACGCCAACGCCCATGGTCATGACCATGGGGCAGCGCAGAGGCCCATGGTCTCCGCGCCGACAGCGGTGGTAGCGCCCGCTCACGGCCACGCAGCGCCGCCGCCTCGCCAGATGGCGAACGGCCATGCCCTTGCCAACGGCAATGCCAGTCACCATGCGCCGCCGCAGGCCATCGCATCCGCTGCACAGCAGGCCGGCGCCGCGCCGCGCCCGGCGCCGGCTGCCCCGACAGTGCCCGCCGCGCCGATGCCAGCAGCCACGCCGCCGCACCAGCCTGCGGCGCCCGACGCACTGGAGCCCATCAACTCGGCCTATGGCGTGGAGCTGCGCAAGGCCGCCCACCAGGCGTTGATCAACGCGATGGACCTGCGGCGCGTCAACGTCGCACGCATGCCGGAGGAAGAGTTGCGCGCGCTGGTGGGCGGCCTGCTCGACGACATCCTTGCCAGCGACGCGCGCTACCGGACGCCGCAGATCCCGGCGGCCGTGCTCAAGAAGAGCGTGTTCGACGAAGTGATCGGGCTGGGGCCGCTGGAAGAGCTGCTGGTCGACGAGGCCGTCTCCGAAATCATGGTGAACCGCCACGACGAGATCTTTGTCGAGCGTGGTGGCAAGCTCACGCGCTCGTCCGTGATCTTCACCGACGACCGCGCCGTGCTGGGCGCCATCGAGCGCATCGTGGCGCCGCTGGGCCGGCGCATCGACGAATCGTCGCCGATGGTCGACGCGCGCCTCAAGGACGGTTCGCGCGTGAACGCGGTCATCCCGCCGCTGGCGCTCAAGGGTCCGAATATCACGATCCGGAAATTCTCGAAGCGCAAGCTACAGGCGCGCGACCTGGTGGGCTTCGGCTCGATGTCGCCGCAGATGGTGGAGTTCCTGCGCGTGGCGGTGGAGCGCCGCGCCAACATCGTGATCTCTGGCGGCACCGGCTCGGGCAAGACCACGCTGCTAAACGTGCTGTCGAACTTCATTCCCGACGACGAGCGCATCGTGACCGTGGAGGATGCGGCCGAACTGCAGCTCACGCAGTCGAACCTCGTCTCGCTGGAGGCGCGGCCAGCCAATATGGAAGGCAAGGGCGCCGTGCATATCCGCGACCTCGTGAAGAACTGCCTGCGGATGCGGCCTGATCGCATCGTGGTGGGCGAATGCCGGGGCGGCGAGGCGCTGGACATGCTGCAGGCCATGAACACCGGCCACGACGGCTCGCTGACCACCGCGCACGCCAACTCGCCGCGCGACTGCCTGTCGCGTCTAGAAGTGATGACGCTGATGGCCGGCCTGGACCTGCCGGTGCAGGCCATTCGCGAGCAGGTGTGCTCGGCGGTGGACATCATCGTCCAGCAGACGCGCTTCTCGTGCGGATCGCGACGCGTCACGTACATCACCGAGGTAAGCGGCATGGAGACCGGCGTGGTGCAGCTGCAGGACGTCTTCGTGTTCCGCGAGGACGGCTACGGCGCCGACGGGCGGGTGCGGGGGCGCTTCGTCTCGACCGGCTACATCCCGGACTTCTACCAGGACCTGATCCGCCGTGGGATTTCCGTGGACACGAGCATCTTCGCCGAACAACCCTGAGGCTGACCGACATGGATATCGCAATCGTGCTCGGCATCGTCTTCGCGGCGTTGATCTTCATCGCCTGGGGCGTGCTGTTCCATGGCCGGACATGGTTCGTCAAGCGCACGCAGCGCGTGGCCACGGAGGTGGAATCGAACCTGGCCGACCTGTTCATCTTCATCAACACCGGGCAGGTGGCCGGCTTGTCCGCGCTGGCCGTATTCGTGCTGCCGATGGGGGTCTGGCTGGTCTCGCAGAACGTGCTGTTCACGGCCGTGGCCATTCCGCTGGCATTCATGATGCCGCGCTCCTGGGTCAAGCGCATGCGCACGCGGCGGCTGCGCGAGATCGAGGAACAGCTGCCCGATGCGCTGCTGATGATGTCGAGCGCGCTGCGTGCCGGCGCCAGCTTTCCGATGTCGCTGGAGAGCGTGGCGCAGGAATCGCGTCCGCCGGTGTCGCAGGAGTTCGACCTGTTGCTGCGCGAGATTCGCCTGGGGGTGGACCTGATGGTGGCGCTGCGCCATATGGAGCGGCGCATTCCGGTGGCGGACTTCCTGATGGTGACCGCCGCGATCTCGATCTCGCGCGAGGTGGGCGGCAACCTGGCCGAGACGCTGGAATCGGTGGCCCGTACGCTGCGCGAGAAGCAGCAGATGGAAGGCAAGATCCGCTCGCTGACGGCGCAAGGCAAGATGCAGGGCTGGGTCATGACCGGCCTGCCGATCTTCCTGATCTTCGTGCTGCGCCATATGGAGCCGGTGGCCATGGCGCCGCTGTTCGATTCGCCGATTGGCTGGGGCGTGCTGGCGGTCATCGGCACGATGGAGTTCATCGGCTACCAGGCCATCAAGAAGATCACCCATATCGACGTGTGAGGACGCTGCCATGACCCTGGTTATCTTCTTCGTCTGCCTGGTGGCCATCCTGATGATGGCCATGCTGGTGTTCTCGATGCGCAAGCTCACGGGCGCGGTGCCGCAGGAGAACCGCAGCTACCTCGACCCGCTGCCAAAGTCGCTGCGCTGGTGCTGGCCTGCCGTGAAGTTCGTCGAGCACCATTTCCTGGCCGTGGTGCCGCGCTCGATGCTGCGCCGTACCGAGGAGCAGCTACGCCTGACCGGCATGTCGTTCCTGATGACGGCCAGCCAGTTCATGGCGCTGTCGATCGTCTCGGCCGTGCTGTTCGCGCTGCTGACGATGCTCTCGATGGCGGCGCTCGACATGTTCTCGGCGGTGGCCGTGTTGTTGATCGCGGTGGGCGGCTTCCTGTACCCGCGCCTGTGGCTGCGCGACGTACGCCGGCGCACCATCACGCAGGTGACCAAGCAACTGCCGGTGTTCCTGGACTTCCTGACGCTCAGCGTGGAGGCGGGTCTCAATATCAACGGCGCCATGGCACAAGCGGTGGAAAAGGGGCCCGACGGCACGCTGCGCCGGGAGTTCGAACACGTGCTGCGCGACCTGAAGGCGGGCCTGTCTCGCGCCGAGGCGCTGCGCCGCATGGACGACCGCCTGCGGCTCAAGGAGATCACCAACTTCGTGGGCGCGGTGATCCAGGCCGAGCGCATGGGGTCGGGCCTGGCCGGCACGCTGCGCTTCCAGTCCGAACAGCGGCGCACCGAGCGCTTCCAGCGCGCCGAGAAGCAGGCCATGGAGGCACCCGTGAAGCTGATCTTCCCGCTTGTGGTCTTCATCTTTCCAGTGACCTTCATCGTGCTCGGCTTCCCGATCGTGATGAAGTTCATGCAGGAGGGGCTGCTATGAAGCACGGCGGGCTATATCGTGGTGACGAGGCCCTTTGTAGCCAGGCCGCACAGACCGTGCGCGCCGCCGAGCGCATGCAGGGGCTGCTGGGCCGGGACCGGCTCGACGAAGAAGAGGCGTTGTGGATCACGCCATGCAACGCCGTGCACACGCTCGGCATGCGCATGACCATCGACATCGTATTCGTGGCGCGCAACGGTGCGGTGCTGGCCGTGCATGACGCCGTGCGCCCCGGGCGGTTCCGCATGCACTGGCGCGCCAAGGGGGTGGTGGAGCTGGCGGCGGGGCGGGCGGCGACGCTGGGTCTGCGGGCCGGCCAGCAACTACGTTTCAGCGATCACGAACCGGAGCACACCCATGCATCGGCGTGACGTTGCACGGCGCGGAACCCGCGGCGCCAGCATGGCGGAATTCATCATCGTCCTGCCCATCCTGCTGCTGCTGTGCCTGGGCATCGTGCAGTTCGGCCTGCTTTACCAGGCCAAGGCCACGCTGGACTATGCGGCGCTGCAGGCGGCGCGCGCCGGCGCGCTTGACCACGGACGCAGCGCGGCCATGCGCAGCGGACTCGCGCGTGGCCTGGCGCCGCTGTTCGCGCATTCGCCCGATCTGGTCGGCCAGAAGCAGGCGCTGCTGTATGCCAACACCATCGAATTGTTGAAACCTGGCGCCTATCGCATCGATGTCATCAATCCGACATCGGCCGCGTTGCAGGATTTCGGTCGCACCGGCGAGTACGCCGGCGCCACCACGCGCGAGATTCCGAACGATACGCTCAGTTTCCGCAGTACCACGCCCGGCGCCAGTTCCGGCATTTCCATCCAGGACGCCAACCTGCTGAAGATACGCGTGACCTATTGCTATGCGATGTATGTACCGTTCGCCAATCGAACAATCTTCTCGCTAATGAATGCCATCGACGATATCTACAGCACCGGGCAGCCCGGCACGGGCATTCCGATGAAGCCGAACGGCTGCTATGCGCTGTCGCTGGTGGAGGGCAGTTGGCGGATTCCGCTCGAAGCCGAGGCCATCGTGCGCATGCAGACGCCTTACCGTGGTGGATGAGCGCGCAATGTCGGGTGGAACGATGAAACGGGCGTTTCGATTGGCACTGTGCTGCGCCGGCCTGATGCACGGGCTGGCGTGGGGCGCGGACGTGCGCAAGACCGATGGCGTGGAGATCATCACGGGGCGACCGGTGCAGCCTGCGTCGACGGCCGGCGCATCGGGCCGCGCCAGGGCCGGCACGGCATTGCCGCCGGCCGCGCCCGCTGCGAACCGGGACCGCGCGCTGCCGCCAACGCTGCCGCCAACACTGCCTGAACGCGGCGCGCAGGCAGGCACGGCGCGGCCAGCCGTGGGCACCAGTGTGGCAACGGAGCGATTGCGTGGCGCCGAGGCGGTTTTACAAGACCAGATAAGCGCATACAATCGTGCGCTGCTCGAAAACGCTGGCCCCGCCGTGCTTGCACCGCTGGAGGCCGCGATCAGCCGAACGCTCGACCATATCGAGATGCTGGTACGCACCGCGCGCCCGCAAGAACCCTGAGTTTGCAATAACAATTAACAAGGAGTTTCCGTTGTCTGCTGTTTCGTCCAGGCGCACGCTGGCCCTTTGCGCGGCGCTCGCCATCGCCACTGCCGGCGCAGCCGGCTGCAAGGCCAAGTCCAGGGAGGCAGCACCGGCTGCCGCACCATCGGCACCATCGGCATCATCATCGACATCCGCGGCCAGCACGCAACCTGACACGGCCACGCCAGCCACGCCTGCGGCCGCACCGGCCAGGCCCGAACTGATCAACGTGGCCGGCATGTCGGCCGGCGCGTTCATGGTCGACAAGGCGCGCGACGATTCGCGCTGGCTGCCGCTGATCAACGAACTCCCCGACTCCGTCGGCCTGAATGCCAGCGGCGACAGCTACAGCGGCGTGATTGCGCTGGCCGCGCCGGCCAGGATCGAACGGCTGCGCTTCACGCGCATCGCCAACGTGTCGGCGGCGCGCCATGCGCAGGTGCAGGTGTCGGAGCAGGGTGCCGACGGGCCGTGGCGCACGGTGGCCGACACCGACCTGAAGACCATTGCCGACGACCAGCGCGATTCCAGCAGCGTGGTGGACGAGATCGCGCTCGATGCACCGGCCACCGCGCGCTTCGTGCGCGTGACGTGGCAGGGCGGATATGACGGCGTGACTTCGCTGCGCCAGTTCGCCGCGCTGGCCCCGCCGCCCACGCGCGAAGGCGCACAGCGCGACGTGTCGGGCGTGTATCGCCTGCTGGGTGGCTTTGACGATGCCGCCTACGTGGCCATCCGGCAGGAAGGCGCCGTGATTCGCGGCTGCTTCGGCGAGGCCGATGCCAAGGGCGAAGGCGCCGGCGCCCGCGCCACCTTCCGCAAGGTGAGCGGCGCACTGGAAGGCGGCGTGGAACCGAACGGCTATCTGCGCTTCACGCGCGGCGACAAGGCCGACGGCTGGCGCGGCGTGATGAGCTTCAGCCCCGACGGCAACCGCACCGCACTGCTCGAATTCCCGGCCGCCACGCCGGGCAACGGGTCGATGAGCAATGTCGTGCAGGGCGTGGGCTGGAAGGTCTCGGCCTATCAGAAGAACTGCCCGGGCCTGGATGCCGAGGCCGATCCGCTCGACAAGACGCTGCAAGCCGAAAAGCGCGTGACGCTGTACGGCGTGAACTTCGATACCGATGCCGCTACGCTGCGCCCGGAAAGCAAACCGGCGCTGGACGGCGTGGCCAAGGTGGCCAAGGCCCATCCGGACTGGCATCTGGCCATCGAGGGCCATACCGACAACACTGGCGGCGCCGCGCACAACGACGACTTGTCGAAGCGCCGCGCGCAGAGCGCGCGCACGTATCTGGTGGATGCCGGCGTGAAGGCCGACCAGCTGGCCGCGCAGGGTTACGGCGCCACCCGTCCCGTGGCGCCCAATGACAGTGCCGCCGGGCGCGCGCAGAACCGTCGCGTCGAGGTGGCGCGCCAATGATCCGGCGCGGCGCGCAGGCGATTGCCGCGATTGGCTCGCTGGCACTGTGCACCCCGGCTGCGTGGGCTGACGTGGTGGCCGCCAGAACGGGCGGCGTGACGTTCCTGCGCGGCGGCATCGAACGCCGGCATGGCAACGTGCCGATGGTCTCGCCGCGCATGATTACCGGTGGCCTCACCGCCGCCGTGGTGGATCGGGCCGTGCCATTTATCGGCATGCCGGGCGCCCTGCATCAACTGGTGGCGCATGTGGCGCCGGCCCGGCCGCCCCAGCAGTCATTGCAGGCCATGCAAGCCGTGCTGCCGCTGGTGGCGCGCACGGCGGCCGATATCCGCATCGACCCGGCCTTGCTGATGGCGGTGATCCATGCCGAATCCGGCTTCAATGCCGCCGCGCTGTCGCCCAAGGGCGCGGTCGGCCTGATGCAGCTGATGCCGGCCACGGCGGGCCGCTACGGCAGTGCAGACCCGCGCGACCCCGCCTTCAACGTGCGGGCCGGCGCCGCGCATCTGCAATACCTGATTGGCCGCTACGGCAACCTGTCGCTGGCGCTCGCCGCGTACAACGCTGGCGAAGGCGCCGTCGAACGCCATGGCATGCGCGTGCCGCCGTACACCGAAACCCAGCAATACGTGCCGCGCGTGATGTCGCTCTATCGCGGCTACCAGTCGAGCATGCCGGGCGACGGCCTGGCCATGCTCGCGCAAGAATCCACTCAACAGGAGAAACGATGAACCGGAATCGCATGTCTGTCTGCTGCGCATCGCTGATGCTCGCGGCGATGCTGGCTGGCTGCGGCAAGGCCGACAACGGCGCAGCCGCGCAGGCCGACGCCAAACCGGAGACCAGTGCGGCGTCCAACAGCCGGATCGATACGGCGTCGAAGGAAAAGGCGCTGCCCAAGGAATGCATCGAGGCCGAGGACGCCCAGCGGGCATGTACCGAATCGATGGCGGCCGGCTTCGAGAAGCTCGGACAGGCGGCTGCGGCCAAGAGCCTGCGCGACGCCTTGCCCGCCGAGATGGAACAGGCCCGCACCCGCTGGATGCAGGTGGACGACAAGGATGGTCTTGCCAAATCGTGCGCCGCCGCACGCGACGCCATCCGCGCGCAACCGTCGTGCCATCGGGGCTGAGCGGCGGCAAGCCGATCGGCGCCCAGGCGTTTCAAGGCCATGCAGAGGCATGGGGGATGAACGCGGTGTACTGAGGCGCTTCTATCGCCAGGTGAGCTTTGCTTCTCCGGACGGCTGCGGCAACGGCACCTTACCGCTGGTTGCCCGTCAGCATCCGGACCTTCACCTTGCGGCCCTTTACCTTGCCATCGTTGAGGCGCTTCACCGCCTCGCGGCCGATGGCGCGGTCCACGGCGATATAGGTCGACATTTCCATCACGTTGATCTTGCCGACCTGTTCCTTCGTGAAGCCGGCTTCGCCGGTCAGCGCGCCGAGGATGTCGCCGGCCCGGATCTTTTCCTTGCGGCCGCCCAGCATTTGCAGCGTGACCATCGGCGGCAGCAGGCGCGTGCCATCGGACGGTTTCAGTTCGGCCAGTGCGTGCCACTCGAATTCGCCGCCCTGATGCTGTTCGATATTGCCCACGCGGCCCATCTCGTCGAGGCTCACCAGGCTGAAGGCCAGGCCCGCCTCGCCAGCACGCCCGGTGCGGCCCACGCGGTGGACGTGCACTTCGGGGTCGGGCGTGACGTCGACGTTGATCACGGCTTCCAGTTGCGCGATGTCTAGCCCGCGCGCGGCCACGTCGGTGGCCACCAGTACCGAACAGCTCCGGTTGGCAAACTGCACCAGCACCTGATCGCGCTCGCGCTGGTCGAGATCGCCATGCAGTTCCAGCGCGGCATAGCCCTGCGCGTTCAGCAGGTCGGCCAGGTCGCGGCAACGCGCCTTCGTGTTGCAGAAGGCCAGCGTGGTGGCAGGGCGGAAATGGTCGAGCAACTGGCCCACGGCGGTGAGCCGTTCGCCTTCCTCCACCTCGTAGAAGCGCTGCGTAATGGTGCCGGCGTCGTGTGTTTCCTCCACCTTGACGGTCTTCGGCTGGCGCAGGAAGCGGTGCGCGAGCTTGTCGATGGCGGCCGGATAAGTGGCCGAGAACAGCAGCGTCTGCCGGTCTTTCGGCGCGTGGCTGGCAATGAAGGCGATATCGTCATGGAAGCCCATGTCGAGCATCCGGTCGGCTTCGTCCAGCACCAGCGTGTTGACGGTGTCGATATTGAGGCTGCCACGATCCAGGTGGTCGATGATCCGGCCCGGCGTGCCAACCACGACGTGCGCGCCATGCACGAGGCTTTCCACCTGGGGCCGGATCGGCGAGCCGCCGCAGAGCGTGAGTACCTTGACGTTGTCTTCGGCGCGGGCCAGGCGGCGGATTTCCTGCGTGACCTGGTCGGCCAGTTCGCGCGTGGGGCAGAGCACCAGTGCCTGGACGTCGAACGGACGCGGATCGAGCCGGTGCAGCAGGGCGAGCGCGAAAGCGGCGGTCTTGCCGCTGCCGGTGCGCGCCTGGGCGATCAGGTCCTGGCCCGCCAGCGCGAGCGGCAGGCTGGCCGCCTGGATCGGCGTCATGGCGTCGTAGCCGAGCTGGGAGAGGGTGGCCTGCATTGCCGCGGACAGCGGCAACGTGGCGAATGAGGTGGGGCTGGAAGAAGTCATGCCGGATTATAGAGGCACGGCCGCGTCTTGCCTGCCCCGATGCCGGATCTTGCCGGCGATGGCTCACGCGCCGAAGTGGCGGCGCCGTCTCATTCGCCTGGTTCGCTTACGGCTTGAAGAACGACACCGGACTCATGAGCCGGTTCTCCTGGCTGACGAGGTAGCCGGCTTCGGCGCTGATGCGGAGATAGTCGGCCCAGGCCGGGTCTTTCTGCAGCGCCTGGCGCCGGGCCTCGCGATCGGCGGCGCTGTCGTAGACCCAGATATGCATGTAGCTGTTGACGTTGCCGGTCTCGGTTTGCATGTAGGCCAGCGGCTTGCCCAGATGCTGGCTCTGGATCGCAAAGCCGTGCTCGGCATACAGCGCCAGGTGCTTCTTGATGGTGCCGGGGCGGCAAGTGTAGGTGCGAACGTCGTACAGCATGATTTTTCCTTGAATGAAGCGGAGGGGCGTCAATCGACGGTGGCGCCGGACTGCTTGACCAGCACGGCCCAGCGCGCCACTTCCTGGTTGACGTATTTCTGGAAGGCGGGTTGGTCGTCGCCCACCGGATCGGCGCCGAGCCCCTTGAGCCGTTCCTTGACGGCGGGGTCGGCCACGCTCTGGACGATGGCCTGCGACAGCTTTTGCACTACCGCCGGCGGCGTGCCAGCCGGCACGAACAGGCCGAACCACGAGCGGGCGGTCATGCCCGGAAACGGCGTTTCGGAGAACGCGGGCACATCGGGCAGCGCGGCGTGGCGCTTGTTGCCCGTTACCGCCAGCGCCTTGAGCTTGCCGCTCTGCACCTGGGCGAGCACTTCGGGCAGGTTGGCGAACATGACCTGGACCTGGCCGCCCATTACGTCGTTGAGCGCCTGCGAGCCGCCCTTGTAGGCCACGTGCGTCATCCTGGCGCCGGCCAGCGTGCTGAACTGCTCGCCGGCCAGGTGCGAGGCGGTGCCCGTGCCGCCCGACGCGTAGTTGACGCGGCCGGCATGGTTCTTCGCGTAGGCCGCCAGTTCGCTGGCCGAGTTGACCGGCACCGACGGATTCACCACCAGCAGCAAGGGCACCGACGCCAGGTTCGACAGGCCGACGAAGTCGCGCGTGAGGCTGTAGTTGAGCTTCTGGTAGAGCGACGCGTTGATGGCGTGGCTGGAGGTGGCCATCAGCAGCGTATAGCCGTCGGCGTCCGAGCGCGCGGCCGAGACGGCACCGATATTGCCGTTGGCGCCCGCCTTGTTTTCCACGACCACCGATTGCCCCAGCCGGGTGGACACGGCCTGTCCCACGGTGCGCGCGATGACGTCGGTGGCGCCACCGGCCGCAAACGGGACGATGATGCGCACGGGACGGTCGGGATAGTCGGCCATGGCGTTGAAGGTGGCAACGGCCAGCACAGCGGCCACGGCAAGGCCCGGCAGGCGGGCCATTGTCTTGTACATGTCTGTCTCCTGTCTTTTTTGTCGCGCCAATGGCGAACCGGTCTTGCCGGTGGCCATGGCGCCTTCAGGAGCACTCTACGCACCCATGCGGCAGTGGCGTTAGGACGGATCAGACGTTGTATTGGACTTTTTTGCGCGTCAGTCCAGCGGGCGACAGTGTTTGCGGCGGAAGTCGCCCGGGGTGAGCCCGGTCTGCTTCTTGAAGAAGCGGGCAAAGTAGGCCGGGTCCTCGATATTGAGGCGGAACGCGATCTCGGCGATGCCGGTTTCGGTGTTGCTGAGCCAGCGCTTGGCTTCGAGCAGCACACGCTCCTGCACCATCTGGCTGGCGGTGCGGCCCACGGTGCGTTTGACGGCATCGTTGAGCTGCCGTTCGCTGACGCACAGCGCCTCGGCATACTGGCCGATCGTTGCGAAGCGCAGGTAGTGCGTTTCCACGAGCATTGCAAAGCGGCGCATCAGCGCCTGTTGCGGGGCGGCGTCGCCGGGCGGCTCGTCGTCCGGGCACAGGCGGCGCAGGCGCGTGAGCAGAATCAGCAGGCAGGCCTGCACCACGTCGGAAAAGCCGGGCTCGCGGCCGCGCGCCTCGCGCTCCATCTCGCCGAGCAGCGGCAGCATGTCGTCATGCTGCGCCTGCGTCAGGTAGAGCGCGCTGCTGCCGCGCGTGGGGTGGTAGAACGGGAACTTGGCAACGTCCTCGGCGCGCGGGAACATTCGCGCGAAGAAGTCGGTGCTGAAGTTCAGCACGTAGCCATACGGCTTGATCGACGACGTCCAGGCATGCACCTGGCCCGGCGAGAGAAAGAACACCGAGTGGTCGCGAACGTCGAAATGCGCGAAGTCGAGCATGTGCGTGCCGCTCGCGCGCGTCATCCAGAGCAGGTGGTAGTAGTTGTGCCGGTGCAGGAACCCGCGCGGTATGTCGTCGCGGTCCTCCAGGCGCACGAGGTCGAAATAGAACGACCCCTCGCTCGCGAAATCCGAGGTCTCGAAGGTGGGAAACTCGCCGGCGGGGCTGGAAAGGGCTTCGGGCAAGCGCAGGTTCCTTGCAATGCGGATCGTGATAACCGGCGCCATGCTATCGCAAAACATTACGCGGACGTGCGATCCGGCAGTTGAGTATCTGCCCGTAGTCATCGCGCGCGAGCCATTCTTACCGTGGTGCCGTCGTTCCCCGTTCGATAAGGGATACCGGCATCTCGGTTCGGCCCGGATCGGTGCCCTCCTGGAGCCAGCGCAACAGCGCAATTGCAGTCTTCTTGCCCAACAAGCTGCTTTCCAGCGCTACGGTAGTCAGACCGGGGGAGACTTCTGCCGAGATAGGCAGGTCGTCGCAGCCGATGATGGATAGCTGCTCGGGCACCCGCAGCTGTAGTGCCGTGGCTTCGAACAGGCAGCCAAGGGCCAGCACATCGTTCCCACAGAAGATGGCGGTAGGCGTGGTCGGCGCACTGCGGAGAATTTCCTTCAACCCTGCGCGGCCGCCTGCGAACGTGTAAGGCTGTTCGCATGTTGCGCCCGGAAGCAACTCCGCGCGGAGTGCGCGAAGCGTGCTCACAAAGCCTTCAGTCCGCAATCGTGCGCGGTCGTTATATCGCGAAATCCCCGAAATCATGCCGAATTGGCGGTGGCCGAGGTCGAACAGGTATCTAGCGGCCAGCGCACCGATCTCGAAATTATCGAATCCAATGCAGGGGTACTGGGCGGATAGCGACCACGTAAGGATGGTCTTTGTCCGGGACTGCTTAAGAATGGAGAGTGTTTCGGGGGCGTGGTCTGCGCCAACCAGAACCATGGCATCGACGGCGCGCTCGGACAGGGCTCGTACAACTTCGAACTCGATGTTCGGGTCATAGTTGTGGGACCCAAGCAGAAGCTGGTAACCGGCGGCGGCGAGCACTTCCTGCATGCCTTGAATGGCATGGGAGAAGATCGCGTTATCCAGGGTGGGGACCACAGCGGCAACCGTGTGCGAACGCCCGGAGGCCAAGGTACGGGCGGACGCATCGGGAACATAGCCGAGCGTCTCGATCGCGTCGCGCACCCGTGCCAGCGTCTCGTCACGCACGAGCGAAGGCGTGGAGAGTGCGCGCGATACCGTTGCCGTCGATACGCCGGCTAGTTTCGCTACGTCCTCAAGTCTTGATTTCGGCACTTCCTGGCTCCGCCGTCGAATGCTTAATTGTGACCGATATCCGGCAAAACGGCGCTGCAAGTATGGCTGATCGGTGCCGTGGGGTTTGCGGGAAAACCCTTTCTTGTGTTTCCAACTTCGCCAGCTATCTTCAATGTAAGCGCTTTCATTAAACCGCAGATAGTTCACCAAAAGAATCCAAAAGAATTTACCTAAAAATGAAAGCGCTTACATTCCATCGCCATCGAGGACGTGCAGACATGATTTCGTACCTGAAGAAAGCGGACAAAACGCCCCAGACTGAAACGGCAGCCGCACAAAAAGTCGTGACAGAAATGCTCGGCCAGATCCAGGCGCGTGGCGAGGACGCTGTCCGCGACTACGCGCAGCAACTGGATGGCTGGAGCGGCGACATCGTGCTCACGCCCGACCAGATCCGACAACAAACGCGCGACGTGCCGGCGGCAGTGCGGGCCGACATTGATTTCGCGATCCGCCAGGTGACGGACTTCGCGCTGGCCCAACGGGAATCGTTGCAGGAGTTCTCCGTCGAGCTGCACCCTGGCGTCATCGCCGGGCAGCGCGTGCTGCCCGTGAATGTGGTGGGCTGCTATGCGCCGGCCGGACGCTACGCGCATATTGCTTCGGCCTATATGGGCGTGGCCACAGCCAAGGCTGCAGGAGTGAAAACCGTGGTCGCATGTTCGAGCCCGTTCCGCGGGCAGGGCATCCATCCCCATGTTCTCTACGCGTTTCAGGCCGCGGGTGCAGACGTCATCATGGCCCTGGGCGGCGTGCAGGCCATTGCGTCGATGGCCTATGGATTGTTCACCGGGAAGCCGGCCGATGTGGTGGTGGGTCCCGGCAACAAGTTTGTGGCCGAAGCCAAGCGCACGCTTTTTGGGCAGGTCGGTATCGATGTGTTTGCCGGCCCGTCGGAAGTCGCTGTCATTGCAGACGGCAGCGCCGATGCTGCCATCGTGGCGAGCGACCTGGTTGGCCAGGCGGAGCATGGCCACGAATCGCCGGCCTGGCTGTTTACCACGTCGCGCGCGCTGGCCGAACGCGTCATGGACCTGGTGCCCGTGCTCATCGCCAACCTGCCGCCGACTGCGCGTGATGCCGCCACCGCTGCATGGCGCGACTATGGCGAAGTCATCCTGTGCGACAGCCGCGAGGAAGTTGTCGAGGTGTCCGATCGCTACGCGTCCGAACATCTGGAAGTCCATACCGAGGATCTTGACTGGTGGCTGGCCAACCTGACGTGCTATGGCTCACTGTTCCTCGGCGAAGAAACCACCGTCGCGTTTGGTGACAAGACCAGCGGTCCGAACCACGTGCTGCCGACCAAGGGGGCGGCCCGCTACTCGGGCGGCCTGTCCGTGCACAAGTTCATGAAGACGCTGACCTGGCAGAAGATGACGCGGGAAGCGGCGCGCCAGATCGGCCAGGTTACCGCGCGCATCTCGCGGCTCGAAGGGATGGAGGCGCATGCCCGCACGGCCGATGATCGTATGGCGAAGTATTTCCCGAACATGCGCTTCGAGATGGGCACGCCTGTCGAGGTGTAATCATGAGCCAAACGACAAATGCAGCCGCACCAGCGCCAGATCTTTCCGGACGCCAGGCCCTGGTGACTGGCGGTAGTTCCGGAATAGGCGAGGCCATTGCGCTGGCCTTGGGCTTGTCCGGCGCACGCGTGATCCTGGCGGCGCGGCGCCAGTCCCAGCTCGATGCGGCAGCAGCCAGACTTGATGCACAGGGCATTGCGGTCAGTACGCACCAGTGCGATCTGTCGGATCTGGACGCCATCGCCGCCTCTGCCGATGGGCTGCAGGGCGAGCATGGAGCGATTGACATCCTGGTCAATGCCGCTGGCATGAACCTGCGCGAACCGTTCAGTGCGATCACGCCAGCATCATGGCGGCTGCAGCTCGATACGCACCTTGGGGCGCCGTTCTTTCTGACGCAGGCGCTGGCACCGGCCATGAAAGCGCGGGGCTGGGGACGCATATTGAACATCGCGTCGCTGCAGTCCTATCGCGCCTTCGCCAACAGCGCGCCCTATGGCGCTGCAAAAGGCGGCATTGTCCAACTCACACGCGCCATCGCTGAGGAGTGGTCCCGTTATGGCATTACCTGCAACGCTATCGGGCCGGGCTTCTTTCCAACGGCGCTGACAGGTCCTGTCTTTGCCGACGAAGCGCTCGCGCAGTACCACGCCAGCCGCACGTGCGTGGGTCGCAATGGCGCCCTGGCGGATCTGCATGGACTCGCGGCGTTCCTTGCCAGCGACATGGCTGCGTACATTACCGGACAGACCTTTATGGTGGACGGGGGCTATACCGCCAGATAGCGCACGCAACAATTCCGATGACGGCGTGCGACGCGAGCGTGGCCGCCGCCCGAGACCCGAGACAGAGCGCAGCAAACGCGCCAGCGGGACGAGACTTCACAGGAGACAAGCATGATGAAGCAGACAACGGCGCCGCAGTCCGCGAAGGACGCGCGACGCAAGCTGCGGCAAGTCGTCACATCCAGCACCATCGGCGCGATGGTGGAGTGGTACGACTTCTTTCTGTATGGCGTGGTGGCCGGCCTGGTATTCAACAAGCTCTATTTTCCGTCGAGTGATCCGGTAGTCGGCACGCTCCTGGCCTATGCCACGTTCGCGGCGGGGTTTGTCGCCCGGCCCCTGGGCGGCGTCATCTTCGGGCACTTTGGAGACACGCTCGGGCGCAAGAAGATGCTGGTGCTGACGCTGATGATCATGGGCGTGGCCACCACGGCCATTGGTCTCATCCCGACCTACGACCAGATCGGCATATGGGCGCCCATCCTGCTGCTGCTGTGCCGCGTAGCCCAAGGCATCGGCCTGGGCGGGGAGTGGGGCGGGGCGGTGCTGATGACCTTTGAAAGCGCGCCGGCAAGACGCCGTGGGTTCTTTGCCAGCCTGCCACAGACCGGCATGTCGCTGGGGCTCGTTCTGGCCAGCGGGGTGATCGCCGTCCTGTCGCTCCTTCTGTCAGACAAGGACTTCCTTGCGTGGGGATGGCGTATCGCCTTTCTCGTGAGCGCCGCGATGGTGTTGATCGGCTCGTACATGCGTACCCACGTCGAAGAGTCCCCGGAATTCGAGGCGGCGCAGCACAGCCGCGAAAAGACGCCCGGCTTGCCGTTCATGGCCATGCTGCGTCGCTACCCCGGTGTTGTGCTCGCCTGCATGGGGGCGCGTTTCATCGACGGCGTTTTCTTCAATGTATTCGGGGTCTATTCGCTGTCATATCTCACGCAGACAATGAAGCTGTCGCGCGACCATGCGTTGCTGGGCGTGCTGATTGGCGCCTTCGTGATGACGTTCTTCATTCCGCTATGGGGCGCGGTGTCTGACCGCGTGGGCCGGCCGATTGTTTATGGCACCGGCGCGTTGCTGGCTGGGCTCTCCGCCTTTCCGGCGTTCTGGTTGATGCAGCATTCTGGAGGGAATGTGTGGATGGTCTGGGCGGCCATCATCGTTCCGTTCGGCGTGTTCCATGCGGCCGTCTTCGGGACCATGTCTTCGATGTTCTCGGAGGTATTTGATCCGAGCGTGAGATACACGGGCATCTCGTTCGTGTACCAGTTCGCGGGCGTTTTCGCGGGTGGCCTGACACCCATTATTGCCACCTGGCTCAACGCCAAGGCGGGCGGCCAGCCGTGGTACCTGTGTGCCTATGTACTGGTGATCGGCTTCATGAGTGCCGGCTGCACGATGTGGATTGCAAACCGCGCCTCGCACGGTAGTGCGGTCAGGCTGGCGCCGTCGAAAACGTGATGGCAACTCTCACCCAACCACACCAACGCAGGCGTACAGCTTGCGGTCGAACCCGGACGAAACTTCATGAAAGCCATTGTCTACACACAGCCTGACGCCGTCGCGGTGCTTGACCGCGAGATGCCCGCCCTGGAGCCCGGCGAACTCCTGTTGCGCATCGACGCGAGCGGAATCTGTGGTTCGGACCTTCATGCCTACCATGGGCATGATCCCCGCCGCAAACCGGGGCTCGTCCTGGGCCATGAGTTTGCCGGGACAGTCGTCGCTTCCTCCGACGCCTCGCTGATGCCTGTGGGGCAGCGCATCACCGCCAACCCGCTTGTGACCTGCGGCCACTGCGACTATTGCCTTCAAGGGCGCGACAACCTTTGTGCAAACCGCGGCATGGTAGGCATGAATCGGCCGGGGGCACTTTCGGAATACCTGGCGATTCCAGCGCGTTGCGCAATTCCAATCCCCGACGCATTGCCCAGCGTGAGCGCCGCGTTGACCGAACCTGCCGCCACGGCACTCCATGCCGTCAATTTGACCATGCGCGCCATGACCCGGCCATTGCCCGAGGCGCGTGTGCTGATCATCGGTGGCGGCGCCATCGGCATGCTGACCGGGGCGTTGGTCGGCGCATACGGGTGTCGGCGCTTGTGCATTGCGGAAACCAACGCATTGCGACGGGCCTCCGTCAGCCGTCATCTTGGATGCGAGGTCGTCGATCCGATGGTCGACCCGCCGGCCGAATCGAGCTTCGACGTGGTTATCGACGCGGTTGGCGCGGCGCCCACCCGCAACCTCGCGGTCGCGGCAACACGGCCAGGTGGCGTGATCATGCATATCGGCCTGCAGGCCTGGTCAAGCGAGATCGACATGCGCAAGCTGACGTTGGCGGAAATCACGCTGTTAGGGACTTATACCTACACGATGGCAGACATGCATGCGACTGTGCGGGCGCTGGGCAACGGCAGCTTCGGCTCCCTCGAGTGGGTGGAAACCCGTGCGCTGACAGACGGACCTGCCGCCTTTGCCGACCTTGCTGCTGGCCGCGTTGCCGCGGGAAAGGTGGTTCTGGTACCCGAATACGGCTGAATCGCGCCCGGGGGGATGCTCTAAAGGAGCGCCCTCTTTTTTTAACATACAACTCATATATATGAGCTAGTTGACATGAATTAATGCAGCGCCTAGGATGGTTTTCACGATGACCCACAACGAAGGAGACAAAAGATGATTCACGTCGTACTGCATGACGCCAAGGACACCGTAGCGGTGGCCGTGGTCGAGGGGATCGAGCCGGGCACCAAGCTGAATGCCTGGATCATGGATGAAGACAAGGTGGTGACGGTGACCGCGCTGCAACCGATTCCCATCGGGCACAAGGTTGCCTTGCGCGACATGGCGCTGAACGAAACCGTCTACAAGTACGGCATCGACATTGGCAAGGTCGTGGCGCCCATCAAGGCTGGCGAGCACGCTCACGTGCACAACATCAAGACCAAGCGCTGGTAAGCCGCCGCAGTCTTGCGCATTCGCCACAGCATCCACTTCCCATCAAAAGCATCTGAGGACCCGTCATGTCCGTAATCGATCAAAACACCACGTTCTGGGGATATCGCCGCGACAACGGTCGCGTGGGTGTTCGCAACCACGTCATCATCCTGCCGTTGGACGACCTGTCCAACGCCGCTGCCGAAGCCGTAGCGGTGGCCATCAAAGGCACCATGGCCATTCCCCATCCCTATGGACGGCTGCAGTTTGGTCCGGATCTGGACCTGCACTTCCGTACGCTGATCGGGGCGGGCAGTAACCCGAACGTGGCCGCCGTCGTGGTCATCGGCATTGAAGATGGCTGGACCAAGAAGGTGGTCGACGGCATCGCCAAGACAGGCAAGCCGGTTGTTGGCTTCGGCATCGAAGGCCACGGCGATCACGACACCATCATGCGGGCGTCGAAGGCCGCGAAGGAATTCGTTCAGTACGCCACGGCGCTGCACCGCGTGGAATGTCCGATTGGCGACCTGTGGATCTCCACCAAGTGCGGCGAATCGGATACCACGTCTGGCTGCGGTGCCAATCCCACGGTGGGCAATGCCTTCGACAAGCTCCACCCGCTTGGCACCACGCTGGTGTTCGGCGAAACCTCGGAACTGACGGGCGGCGAACACATTGTGGCCAACCGTTGCGCCAACGACGAGGTGCGGCACAAGTTCATGGCGATGTTCGAGCGCTACCAGGGCATGATCGATCGGTGGAAGACCTCCGACTTGTCTGAGTCGCAGCCCACCAAGGGCAACATCGCCGGCGGTCTGACGACCATCGAGGAAAAGGCGCTGGGCAACATCCAGAAGATCGGCAAGAAATGCACGGTCGATGGCGTGCTGGATAAAGCGGAAGAACCGACCCATCCTGGCCTCTGGTTCATGGATTCGTCGTCCGCGGCTGCTGAAATGGTGACGCTCTGCGCGGCGGCAGGCTACGTCGTCCACTTCTTCCCGACGGGGCAAGGTAACGTCATCGGCAATCCGATCGTTCCCGTCATCAAGCTGTGCGCCAATCCGCGCACGGTGCGACTGATGAGCGAGCACATGGACGTGGACTGCTCGGGTCTGTTGCAGCGCGAACAGACGCTCGATCAGACGGGCGACAAGCTGCTGGAATGCATGATGGCCACCATCAACGGTCGCTGGACGGCTGCCGAAGCGCTGGGGCACCGCGAGTTTGTGCTGACCCGCATTCACGAGTCCGCATGATGAAGCGCATCTGCATCAGCGAGTTCATGGACTCGGCAGCGGTGCAGACACTCACCCCCGGGTTCGACGTGCAGTACGAACCGGGGTGGGTGGACAAGCGCACCGAACTGCTCGAAGGCCTGGATGGCGCGCAAGGCCTGATCGTGCGCAATCGTACCCAGGTGGATGCCGCGCTGCTTGCCGCAGCCACGCAGCTCAGGGTGGTGGGTCGGCTTGGCGTGGGCCTGGACAACATCGATGTCGAGTCCTGCCGCCAACGCGGTATTCGCGTCATCCCGGCACTCGGCGCGAACGCACGATCGGTTGCGGAATACGTCGTCACGACGGCCGCGGTGCTGCTGCGCGGCGCGTATCTCTCCACCTCAGAAGTGGCCGGTGGCAAATGGCCACGGCCGAGGTTGTCCGATGGCAGGGAGGCGTTGGGCAAGACGCTTGGCCTGGTGGGCTTCGGCGATATCGGCCGTCGAACGGCGGCATTGGCGCAGGCCTTTGGCATGGAGGTCATCGCCCATGACCCGATGCTCGCCGCCGATGATCCGGTATGGGGTGCTACGGGCGTGCGGTGCGTGGCCTTCGACGAACTGCTGGCCCGTGCCGATGCGGTGAGCCTGCATGTGCCGCTGGTCGATGCCACGCGCAATCTCATCGATGCAGGCTGCCTGGCGGCGATGAAGTCCGGCGCCGTGCTGATAAACACCGCCCGGGGCGGGGTGGTCGATGAAGGCGCATTGGCCGATGCCCTGCTTGCGGGGCACATCGGCGGCGCTGCGCTCGATGTCTTCGAGAGCGAGCCGCTGCCGGCTGGCAGCCCGCTGGCCAACGCGCCCAACCTGATCCTCACGCCGCATATCGGTGGCGTCACGCAAGAAGCCAACGCGCGTGTGTCGATGATGATCGCGAATGAAGTGCGCAAGACACTGGAGACCAGCACATGAGCCTTGTTCCCATTGACGCTCTGGAGCGCACGGCAGCGTCTGCCTTGCGCCGTGCAGGGGCAAGCGTGTTGCAGGCGTCGGCAACGGCATCGGCGCTGGTGCGCGCCGATGCCGTGGGGCTGCCATCGCATGGCGTATCGCGCGTACCGATGTATGTGGCGCACCTTCGTCATGACCGCGTGGACGGCAACGCCGAGCCCACAGCACGTCGCCAGCGCGCCAGTGCCGTGCTGGTGGACGCGCGTAGCGGCTTTGCGTTTCCAGCCTGCAACCTTGCGGTGAGCGAAGCGATGGAGTGCGCGCGTGCCACCGGCGTGGGCGTTGCCGCGGTCACCAACAGTCACCACTTTGGCGCGGCGGCACTGCCGCTCGAAACGGTTGCCGAAGCCGGCATGATCGGGGTGGCGATGGGCAACTCTCCCGCGGCGATGCCTGCCTGGGGCGGCAAACGGCCGCTGTTCGGTACCAACCCCATCGCGGCTGTATTTCCGCGAAGCGGCAAGGCACCGGTTGTCATCGACCTGTCACTGTCCGAGGTGGCGCGCGGCAAGATCATGGTCGCTGCGAAACAGGGCAAGGAGATCCCGCTGGGGTGGGCGCTGGATGAACACGGTCAGCCAACCACCGATGCCAAGGCGGCGCTGCGCGGCTCCATGCTGCCGGCCGGCGGCGTCAAGGGTGCGATGCTGGCGTTGATGGTCGAACTGCTGGTGACCTCGCTGGCCGGCGCCCAGTATGGCGCGGAAGCGGATTCATTCTTCGACGACGCCGGGAATCGCCCGCGCATCGGTCAGCTGTTCCTGGTGCTGGACCCGGGCGCTTTCGCGGGCAGCGAAGCGTACGCGGAGCGAGTCGAAGCGCTGGTCCGCGCCATGCTGATCGATGAAGGTACCCGCCTGCCTGGCGCGCGACGCCATCGCGCGCAGCGGGAAGCAGCAGAACGTGGAGTCGAGATACCGGAAACACTGTGGAACGATCTTCGCGCTTTGGCAGGAGACTCAATCGAAGTTTAGCCTCATCCCTCATCCGTGCAGCGGCTAGCCTGCGTCAGACGGGCTGCCACATAGGAGACAAACCATGCATCGACGCTTTAACCTTGGCGGGCGCAGAAGCTTTTGCTGTGCGGTTGCCACGTTGGCTGTGATCACCGGCCTGGCAGGGCCGCAATCCGTGGCTGCGGCACCGCAGCAGGATGGCGTGGCAAGTTATCCGGACAAGCCAATCCGGTATGTGGTGCCTTTCGCCGCGGGCGGACTGACCGACCTCATGGCACGCACGGTTGCCCAGCAACTGTCCGAGGAGTGGAAGAAATCCATCGTCGTCGACAACAAGCCCGGGGGGAACGCCAACATCGGCGCAGACCAGGTTGCGAAGGCGCCTGCCGACGGCTACACGTGGCTGGCGGTGACGTTGACGCACGCTTCAAACGTTACGCTGTTCCCCACGCTGCCGTTCAACATGCAGAAGGACCTTCTGCCAGTCGTTCGGGTGGCCTCGTCGCCGATGGTGGTCGTCGTGCCCGCCAATTCGCCGATCAAGTCGCTGAAGGAACTGGCGGCCGCCGCGCAGAAGTCCACGTTGAATGCAGGCTCCAGCGGCAACGGAACGCCGCCGCATCTGACCCTGGCGTTGTTCGAAAGCCAGAGCAAGGTCAACATGACGCACGTGCCATACAAGGGCGGCGCGCCATCGATGACGGATCTGATTGGCGGGCAGATCGACGTGGTGTTTTCAAATTTTCCCGAGTCGCTGGCCTACGTGAAATCCGGCAAGCTGCGGGCGCTGGCCGTCACGACCCGTGAGCGTCATCCGTTGCTGCCCGATGTGCCAACCGTCGCCGAGGCCGGATATCCAGACCTGATCGTCGAAAACTGGACGGGCCTGATGGTGCCGGCCGGTACGCCGCGCCCGATCGTGGAGAAGATTTCGGCGTCGGTGGCGCGCATGCTGGCATCCGATTCGGTGCGCCAACGCATCGTGGCGGCAGGCTTCACGCCGGCGCCGCAGAGTGGTCCGCCGTTTGCGGAGTACTTCGGCACAGAGGTGACGCGATGGGCCAAGGTGATCGAAGAGAAGCGCATTCGGGTGGAGTGACATTGGCTGGCTCCAGCTTGGGCATCCAGGCAAGTTTTGTATCATGCAGCTTATGTGTATGACTTGCCTGCCCATTGGCGCAGTCGCATAACTTGAGGACTTCTCGTTGTGGGTTCCAGATTCGATGCCAGCGTTGCCATCGGCGGCGTACTGTACAAGGACGTAAAACGCGCCATCCTGGCTGCGCTCTCCGAAGGCGAGTGGAAGCCGGCCGAAGCGATTCCGTCGGAACGCAAGCTGATAGAACGCTTCGGTGTCTCTGTTGGCACGCTGCGCAAGGCCATCGACGAACTGGTGGCCGAGAACATCCTGATCCGGCACCAGGGGCGCGGGACATTTGTTGCGACCCATCGGATGGAAGATCACTTCTTCCGGTTTTTCCGCGTGGTTCGCCAAGATGGCTACCGCGATTTTCCGACGGTGCGCCTGGTGAAATTCCGGCGAGCCAAAGCCGACAAGGCCGAAGCGGCTGCGCTGGGTCTCTCGACCGGCGACGCGGTTTTCAGATTCTCCAATGCGCTGTCGCTCGAGAAGATACCGGTCATGATCGATGACATCACGGTACCGGCGGAACGATTCCCGACGCTCTCGGAGCAGCAACTTCGTGAGCGACCGAACACGCTCTACAACTTCTATCAGGATGAGTTTGGCATCAATATCATTCGCACCGAGGAGCGTCTGCGTGCCACTTTGGCGGGCCCAGAGGATCGGGATCTGATCGGTGTGACGGAAGGTTGTGCGCTATTACAGGTGCTGCGCATCGCATACTCCTACCACGACGAGCGTATCGAGTATCGCGTTTCAAAGCTGAACACAGCCCACCATGAGTTCACGCTTTCGCAGCCTTGAACTTCAAATGTGGTGTTTGATGCACTAGACGCCACGTTTGCGGCCCTATACGTACTGTTACCTAATGCTGCATTGCGGCAAAGCGTCTGCTACAATTCGGGAAAACCCCATAAGGGTTATCCCTGAAAGGAAGGACGCCATGAACACCCAATCCGACATCAAGCTGACCGATCAACTGGAACGTGACCTTATCGACCGCGAGCTGGGCACCCAAAGCCTCGGCTTCGCCAACGACGTGAAACGCGTGATTGCTGCCGTGCAGAACGTTTTCTTCCGCCTGCAGGCGGAAGCGCGCAAGGCCAAGGTTGCCTACGCGAACGGCTGATCGGTCTCGCTGATAGAGAAGGGCGGCGCTTCGGGCGCCGCAAGCATTGAAAGACCGGCCCGCCGCACCCTGGACCCAGGTGTGCGGCGGGCCGGTTTTTCATTTGCACGAACGAATCGGCGGGCAGCCCTGGCAAACCGCATGTGACGCGGAATCAGCGGGACACCGACATCAGGTTCTGCGCCTGCCACGTACAGTGAAGTCGGCACATCTCCAGGGTCGTGCCTTTCTTCACCCTCCAAGGTTTGAGCAAGCCCGTCGCCTCGCGATGGGCTTCTTTTTTTCCAAGGTTGTAGAAAACGCTGTGCGTCTGGACGACGTGCCTGCGCAGCGCCTGTCTCGCCGAGGCCGGCAGTAGCGGCCCGCCGCGCGGGGTAAGCCGTGCCGGCCAAGATGGCATTTTTCATGCTGGCGTAGGGATGCGGCAGCGATGGCGCTTTCGATGCGACTGCCGCCTGGATCGATGCTGGAGCCTGCCATGTTCAACGGGAAAATACTTCGCCTCGCGTTGCCATTCGTCACGTACGTCGCCGCGGCCGCTGCCGGAGTGGGAGTCGCTGCCTACCAGGACGCACGAAAACGAAAGCAGCTTCAGGCTGCGGACGCTTTCCGCACGCACAGCGATATTGGCGGCGACCGGGCCGTGGCCGCGGACAACCTCCCCCCGGTCTCTGGCGGCCCACCCGCGCCGCTTTCGCGTACGTATCCGTTCGACGTGGTTGGCGAGTAGGTCGCCTCCGGCGGTGACGGTTTTGGGCGCAAAAGCCTGCTAGTACGCAAAAATACACAGAAGATAGGGCGGGCGGGAACAACCTGACGCCGACTTGCTCTGAGACAGGGTCATCTTGCGCCCCAATCTCCATGCCTCACCTGCCTGCCACGTTCGTGGACGCGGCCGCCGCCCCCTCGGCCGCCTGTTTTCCGCCCCGCGCCACCAGAAGTTTCACAATGCTGCCGATTCTGACGGTACCCGCACGATGGGGTGGCCTTCGGCATGAACAGCAAGCAACGACGCACCGCATATCGAAACAGCCCCTATCAGGTGGAGACCACGTGGATATTCCGGGGCGCGCGCGTCACCATCACGCGCGTGGCGAGTCCCAGCGCCGTCATCGTCGAATTCGAAGGGGCTGGGGCCCGTACGCACGTTCCTACGCGCGCGCTGCAGGAGAGCCCACAAGACGTCGCGGGTGAGCGCGCGGTCCGCTGATCGCGCGGTTCGGCGCTTGGCCGGGATTTCTGACCAGGACTGATATTTTCTCCACGCGCGACTTGCATTGCACGTGGTGGCCCGGAGCCAGCGAGCCGGCACTGCCGTGATCGTTCCGACGTCGGGCCTGGCGCAAGGGGGCAGGGTCCTCCTGGACTGGAATATGCGTGGCCATGGCGATGTGCACGACAGACGGGAGCGCATCATGCTTGCAAAAGGGGCCAGGACCATCGTCATCACCGGCGCGTCGAGCGGCATCGGTCGTGCGAGCGCCGAGGCGCTTGCCAGACCCGACACGCGGCTCGTGCTCGCGGCCCGGCGCGAAGCGGCGCTGGAAGCCACCGCGGTGGCCTGCCGGCACAAGGGCGCGATCGCCTGCGTGATACCAACGGACGTGACCGATGCCCAGGCGATGAAGCGGCTGGTCGAGCAGGCCAGCGATGTCGGCGATGGTCGGATCGATGTCTGGGTCAACAACGCGGGCGTGGGTGCCGTGGGCCAGATCGAGGACATTCCGCCAGAGGCGCACGAGAGGGTGATTGCCACCAACCTGCTCGGATATCTGTACGGTGCGCAGGCCGTGCTGCCGCATTTCAAGCGCGCGGGGCGCGGAACACTGATCAATGTGTTGTCGCTCGGTGCATGGGCGCCGTCGCCGCTCGCCACGTCGTACGCGGCAAGCAAGTACGGATTGCGCGGATTCTCGGAGGCCTTGCGGCTCGAACTTGTGCCGTGGCCCGAGATACACGTCTGCGACATCTTTCCGGCCGTGATCGACACCCCGGGATTCCGCCATGGGGCCAACTACACAGGCCGCATGCTCAAGGCGCCGCGACCGCTGTACGACGCGCGTGACGTCGCGCGCGCAATCGTTGGCGCCATTGAGTATCCGCGCCGCCGAGCCCGCACCGTCGGACTGGTGGCCCGGCTCGCGAGAATCGGAAACACGCTTGCGCCGGCCACAGTGCGGGTCGCATCGTTTCACGCGCTGCAGCGCTACCTTACGGCCGCCCCCGAGGTGCCCACCAGCGATGGCAATCTCTTCGAGCCCAGCCAGGGCAGCATGTCGATCGACGGTGGCTGGCGCGGCGCGCAGCGGGGCCGGTCCGTGCGAAACGCGATGCTCGCCGGTGCCGTGCTCGGTGCCGCCCTGGTGATGTGGCAGCGCACACGCAGCCGGTAGCGATTCGCGGTGGGCGCGCGGCTCGGGAATGAAGATTGCGTGGACACCAGACTTTCAAGCTGGCATGGAGGCCGACATGAGCATCTTCAAGGACATCATGAACAAGCTCCTGCATCGGGGGCAGGCGGCCTCGCCGCAGACTTCCCCCACTGCGCCTGGCGTGGCAGGAGCTAGCGCGAATACTTCGCCACCGTCAACCCAGGCGCCGGCCGGCGGTGCGCAACCCGCGCCGGCCACACCCGCCACACCCGCCGCCAGCGCGCCGGGCCAGCAGACGCTGTCGCAGGTGGACGTCGAAGCAGTCATGGACAAGGCCGCAGCCGAAGCCGGGCAGCCGTTGAACTGGCGTACGTCGATTGTCGACACCCTCAAGGCACTCGGGGTGGACAGCAGTCTGGATAATCGGAAGGCGCTTGCCAAGGAACTGCAGTACACCGGCGACACCAACGATTCGGCCGCGATGAACACGTGGCTTCACAAGCGCGTGATGCAGGAACTGGCGGCCAATGGCGGAAAACTGCCGAAGGATCTGACGGACTGAGCGCTGGCCGCGTCATGACGGTACGCATTGGCATTTCGGGGTGGCGCTATGCCGGCTGGCGGGGTGTGTTCTACCCGCCCCGGCTCCCCCAGCGATGCGAGCTTGCCCATGCGTCGCGCCAGGTCGAGACCATCGAAATCAATGGCTCGCACTACTCATTGCAATCCAGCGAGAGCTGGCAGGCCTGGCACGACGCGGTGCCGGAGCACTTCGTGTTCGCCGTGAAGGGGCCGCGATACCTTACGCATCTGCTACGGTTCCGCGACGAGAAGGCTGTGCCGGCCATGGCGAATTTCTATGCCTCGGGCGTGCTGGCGCTACGCCGCAAGCTTGGTCCCTTCCTGTGGCAGTTTCCGCCCAACTTCCGCTTCGATGCCGAGCGCTTCGACAAATTTCTGTCGCTGCTGCCGAAGAGTTCTCGCGATGCGCGCGCGCTGGCGGACCAGCACGATGACCGCGTCAAGTCGCCCTGGTATGCCACCAAAGGCAACACCCGCCTGCGGCACGCGGTGGAGGTGCGCCACGACAGCTTCTGTACCGCCGAGTTTCCCGCCTTGCTGCGCGAGCATCGCGTGGCATTGGTGGTGTCGCATGCCATCGCGGACTGGCCCTATGCCGAGGACGTGACGAGCGATTTCATTTATATGCGCTTGCACGGCGCCGACGCGCTGTACAGCGGCGAATACCCCGATGCCTCACTGGACCGCTGGGCAGCGCGGATCTACGCCTGGGCGCATGGAAGGGAGCCCGAGGACGCGATTCGCATCGCCCCACAGCCGGCGCGGCGGGCGGTGCGACGCGATGTGTACTGCTATTTCGACAACGACAAGAAAGTGCACGCGCCTTTCGACGCCAGACGGCTGCGCGAACGCGTCATTCCGTGAGGCTGCTGCAAACGATGTGCCCTAACGGTCAGCTCTCGGCGTCGTACCCGAACTCGCGCAGTTCCTGCGCGCAGCGGCACGCCGCGGCGATCTTTGCAGCCCATTGGATGGCGGCTTCGCGCGACGGCAGCTCCAGTACACAGAAGCCGCCATCGAAGTCCTTCGTCTGCGGATAGGTGTCGGGTGTGGCCGTGCCGTCCGCGGCGACCAGCAGGGGTTTGACACTGTCGTTGATGCCGCCGCCGAACACGTAAACGCCTGCGGCCTTCGCCTCGCGGATGACCTCGCGCGCGGCTTCGCCGACGGCGGCCAAGTCCGCGTGCGGCACCTGCATCGCGCTGGCAGGAAAGGAAATCAGGAATTTCGTCATCGGTCAGTCCTCCGGTTGGGGTGGCGCGGCCCAATTCTGGTCTTGGGTACCCGACATATTAGGAAAGAGAAGAATTGGCCGCTTTCATACGCACTATTACCTAATGCTGCAATGCGACAAGCGTTCTGTTACAATCCGGGAAAACCCCATAAGGGTTATCCCTGAAAAGGAAGGACGCCATGAACACCCAATCCGATATCAAGCTGACCGATCAACTCGAACGTGACCTCATCGACCGCGAACTGGGCACCCAAAGCCTGGGCTTTGCCGATGACGTAAAGCGCGTGATTGCCGCCGTGCAGAACGTTTTCTCCCGCCTGCAGGCGGAAGCGGGCAAGGCCAAGGTGGCCTACGCCAACGGCTGATCGGCCGACGCTGAAGCATTTGGACGGCGCGGCAGGCGCTGTCCGGATACAAGAAAGCCGGCCCGCCGCACATCTGCAAAGGTGTGCGGCGGGTCGGCTTTTTTGTTGGCCACCGGCTTGGCCTGGAGATCGGCGGTATGTCAGCGGCCGATGTCGATACTGTCCACCTTGTTCGGATAAAACGCCAGGTGGCCGGCGATCTGTTTCACGGCGTCGTGCGGATGCACATAGCTCCAGACGGCGTTATCGCCACGCGAGCCAGCATCTGAGATGCTGAAATAGGACGCATCGCCCTTGTACGGGCAATGGCTGGCATGTGTGGTGGCGGTCAACTGTGCCATATCCACGTCTTCGCGCGGGATGTACTGGACGGCCGGATAGCTGGCTTCCTGCAGATTGAGCGCGCGCGTGCTGTCCGCAATCACTCGGCCGCCGGCCTTGACGACGACGCGTCCGGGCTGGGGGGTAATCGTGATGGGATGATCGGGACCGGGAATTCTGACGGCCTTGTCTGTCATGACGACTCCTTGGCTGAGTCCGTGGCGGCGAAAAAACGAGGCGCGGCAAGATCTGCCGCGCCCGGGCGGGCCAACTCGCATGCCTGAGAGTCATGCGCGCCCGCGCCAATCATGAAAAAACCGCCACGGAGGGTGACGTAAGGCCAGAGGGAGAGAGAGCCTTGGCCTCACGCAAACGATAGCGCGCCGCATCGTTGCGCGAAAGCGCCGTGGCGGAACACACTTTTCTCGCCCATAAAACAATGGCCCCGCCGAAGCGGGGCCATTTTCCCGGGGCGGCCTCTGTCAGGTGCCTGACTGTTCCTCGATCCAGAGCGACAGCCGCACCTTGTACGCCTGCTGGATATGGCGGCGCGTAATCAGCTCGGCCTGCTCGGGGTTGCGGGCTTCGAGTGCCTCCACCAGCGCCATGTGCTCTTCATAGGAGCCGCGCGCCCGGCCTGGCACCGCCAGGGTGGAGCGGCCCAGTAGCGCCATCGACTCATGCAGCGAGCGCAGCGTTTTCAGCAGGTAGCGATTGTGGGCGCAGCGATGCAGCGTCTCGTGGAACAGGCGATTGTTCATCGCCAGCTTGTCGGGATCCTCGGCAAACGACAGGTCACGCTCGACGATGTCGCGCAGCAGCGAGATTTCCACATCGGTGGCATGGCGTGCGGCCAGCGCGGCAGCCGTGGATTCCAGCACTTCACGCATCACGTACAACTCGCTGACCATGCTGGCATCGAGCCGGGTCACCATCATGCCGCGATTGGGCTCGTTGACCACCAGCCCTTCCGATTCCAGGCGCGACAGCGCTTCGCGCACCGGCGTACGGGAGAGGCCGAGCGATTCGGCCAGTTCCACTTCGCGCAGACGCGTGCCGGGCGGCAACTGGCCTGCCTGGATGGCGGCTCGCAATTGTTGATACGCCCGCTCTGAACGCGGCAACGAAGCACTCTGGTCACCATCGGTGCCAGCAAGGTCCGTAGGAAGCATGAAAACGTGAAGTGGGGATGACAACGGGAATTCGCCCAATATGGCGAAACCATCCATAAAAATCAACCAGTTGCGCGGGTTGGCAAAGCCAGCGCGGCCCATGGCGGCTTCCGCATCGCGGAACGCCTACGGCGCGGCCATCAGTCTACCCGAGATCGGTCCCCTCGCTATGCAAACGGCGGCTTGCGCGCCATCTGGTTGTCGATGCCGGGCTGCGGTCTGCGCCGGTGCAAGCCACAACGGTTGCTGCAAGCGACAAAACCCCGGCTACCGCCATGCATGGCGGTGCCGGGGTTGTCCAGCCTCGGGCGTGGGTGCGACTCTAAGCGGGGCTCAGGCGCGGCGTGCGGTCAGCCACTTGTCGGCGGCCAGCGGCTCGGTGCAGATGCGCACTTCGCCAATCTGGCCAAGGAAGCCGTTCGATGGCGTGTTGGCATACACCCCGCCGCCGATGAACATGCGGCTGGCAGCGGTGACGAACGCAATGCCGCGCGTGTTCGACGCATTGCGCAGCACCGGCGCGCCTTCCACATACATCACGGTTTCGTTGGAGCTGGGGTTGTTGACCACCGCCACGTGCACCCACTTGTCGGCGATGATCTCGCCCGACCAGTTTGCTGCCGGGTTCTTCGTGCCGCTCGTGCTCGGCGTCACTTCCCACTGCACCTCGCGCAGGCTGGAGATCGCAAAGATCAGCGGGCTTTCGTCTGCGTCGCCGCTGCCGAAGCCGGTGACGTTGCCGCGTCGGCCCTCGCGTTCCACGATGTTCATCCAGGCGTTGTTGCCGGCCGTCCACGACGACGGGATCTTGATGAATGCCTCGAAGGTGTAGCCGGTGTCGAACGTCAGCGCATTGACTGCCGCAGCCGCGTCGGTGGCGAAGTAGCTCATGCGCTGCGGCGAGTTGGTGGAGTTGGCAAACTTCACGCTGCCCGGCGCGGCCGACAGGTAGTGGTGGTCGTTCGACCACGTCAGGTCGCCCAGCGCGGCGGCGCCGCCGTTGGCCAGCGCCTCGCGCGCAACCGGGTTGGCGCCGGTTTCATCGGCAACGACGTAGCCCACCGGCACGGCGGCGCCGTCGGTGCCGCCGAAGAAGCGCCAGTGCGCCACCGTCGACGCCACGTGCGGGTAGTCGTTGGTGTCGGACGCCGGCTTCTGGTCGGTCACCGCGGGCTCGGTGTAGTTGGCCAGGATCAACGCCTTCGCGCGGTCATTGATCGGGGCGTTGCCGGCGGCCGGGATGACGAAGTTCGGGTTGAAGCGCGCAAAGCGCTTGCGGAAGTCGAAGTCGATCTCGAACTGCTGGTTCTTGTCGGTCAGCACCGCCACGTCGAACGCGTTGAGCGTGTCGGTGGGCTTCTGCGTGACCCACGGCGAGAACGAGATGACCTTGATCTTGTTGTGCGTGAGGTCGAACTCATAGAGGCGCATCAGGCCGTTACCGCCCATGTACGCCATCTGGTAGTCCACCACCATTTCCTCCACCGGGTTGCCGTAGTCGTTGACCTTGGTGAGGTGCGCGGCGCCATGGTAGTGGCCGTTCAGCGTCATGAAGATCTGATCGTTGTCCTTGATCAGCTTGTCCCAGAGCATCAGGCCGTAGGGCACTTCCAGCGGCGTGACGCCGTCCGGGCCGATGTTCAGCAACTGGTGCGTGGACAGGATGACTGGCACCTTCGGGTGCTTGGCGAGTACGCCGCGCGCCCAGGCGATGGCCGTATCGGACGCGCGCCACGACATCGACAGCACCATGAACTGGTTGCCGTCCACGTCGAACAGGTGGTACTCGTGGAAGCCCGACGGGTCGCGGCCGCCGAACGTGGCCTGGCGCTGCGCGCGCGTGGTCGGGAACGTCTTCAGGTAAGGCTCGTTGGCCAGGTTGCGCTGGGCGTCGGTGTTCGACGCCTGGCTCGCCGCGTTGACGTAGTCGACGTCCGAAATCACGTCGTGGTTGCCGGCCAGGATCGAGTACGGCATCTTGCTCGATTCCAGCACTTCCATCGCTTCGTCGGCAATCAGCCACTGGTTGGGCTTGCCCTGCTGGTCCACCACGTCGCCCAGATGGATCGTGAACGGAATGCGGAAGTTGGCCGCGTTCTGCGCGATCCATTTGGTCTGCGCCAGGAACGGCGTGGAGCCGTACTTGCGCTGGAACTGCAGGTTTTCGTCGGTGGTGGCGTAGCGCGAGTAGAACTGGGTGTCTGGCAGCACGGCCAGCGCGAAGCTGGAAACGTTGGTGGACGGGGTGGTGCCGCCTGGTGTGGTGCCGCCCGGATTGGTCGACGGAGTGCCGTCGTCACCGCCGCCGCACGCGGCCAGCAGTGCGGACGTACCCAGCGACATGCCAAGGCCGGCTTTCAGCAGCAGCCGGCGCTGGCGGTCGGGAATGCCCTCGAGCGATCGGGTGTTGACTGGCGTCTCGAGGGTGTTCGGCTTCTTCCTGTTCATTTCCTGCTTCCTTGCTTGCGGCTTGAAAAAGTCGCAAGTGTCCGGAAAGCAGGTGACAGGACGTTGTAGAAAATGTGACGCTATAGCGACATGCTCTAGACGTCTATTGCGCGCCCGAGCGGGCCCGCGCCTTTTCGCGCCGGCGGCGCGCCAGCATGTTCAGACCTTCCACGGCCGTGGAGAACGCCATCGCCGTATAGATATAGCCCTTGGGCACGTGGTGGCCTAGTCCGTCCGCGATCAGCGTCATCCCGATCATGATCAGGAACGCCAGCGCCAGCATGACGATGGTGGGGTTGTTGTTGATGAAGTTCGCCAGCGGCGTGGCGGCCACCAGCATGACCGTCACGGCCGCGATCACGGCCACGAACATGATGGGTACATGGTCGGTCATGCCCACGGCCGTGATGATGCTGTCGATGGAGAACACCAGGTCCAGCACCAGGATCTGGCCAATGGCCGCCGCGAAGCCGGGCACGGCACGCGCAACGGCAGATTCGTCGCCGTGTTCGGGTTCCGGCGCCACGTGCTGGTGGATCTCGCGCGTGGCCTTCCAGACCAGGAAGGCGCCCCCGGCAATCAGGATCATGTCTCGCCACGAAATGCCCTTGCCGAACACCGTGAAGACCGGTTCGGTCAGGGCGACGATTACGGCAATGGTGGCCAGCAGGCCCAGGCGAAGGATCAGGGCCAGGCTGATACCGATGCGCCGCGCTTTCTCGCGGTTCTCTTCGGGCAGCTTGTTGGTGAGGATGGAGATGAAGATCAGGTTGTCGATGCCGAGCACGATCTCCATGGCCACCAGCGTGGCCAGGGCGGCCCAGGCGGCCGGGTCGCGTGCCAGTGCGAGCAGTGTTTCCATGCGGACTCCGGAGCTGTTCAAAAGCGGGGGGTGAGCAACAGGCCGGGGCGGCGGCCCGCAAGGGGACAACTGCCCACATGGTAGCGCACAGCACGTGACGGGCGGAACCAGTACAGCGTGTACCGGGCGTGATTCTGCAGAACGAGGTTGTCGAACGGCGATTGTGAAATATAGTATGTGATATACCAAAAGGATTACGGCATCCCAAGCACCACAATCCACCACAATCGAGGAGACAACGCATGAAGATCTGTATCTATGGCGCAGGCGCCATCGGCGGCTACATGGGCGCGCAGTTGGCCCTGGCTGGCGCCGATGTCAGTTTCATCGCCCGAGGGCCGCACTTGGCGGCCATGCAGAGCAACGGGGTTCGCCTGCAGATCGAGGGCGAGGAGCGCGTGGCGCGGGTGCGATGTACCAGCGATCCGCGCGAACTCGGGCCGCAGGACTACGTCTTCATCACGCTCAAGGCGCACCAGGTGCCGGGGGTGGTTGACCTGATGCAGCCGCTGCTGGGGCCGGACACCGCCGTGGTAACCGGCGTGAACGGCATTCCGTACTGGTACTTCCACAAGCACGGCGGCCAATTTGCCGGCCGCACGCTCGAAAGCGTAGACCCGGGTGGCAAGCAGTGGCGCGGGCTGGGCGCCGAGCGCGCGATCGGTTGCGTGCTCTATCCCGCCGCCGAGATCGTTGCGCCAGGGGTCATCAAGCACGTCTATGGCAAGAAATTCCCGATTGGCGAGCCCGATGGCAGCCGCTCGGAACGGGTGACGCGGCTGGCCGAGATGATGGTCAAGGCCGACCTGGACGCCCCGGTGCGTGACAACATCCGCGACGAGATCTGGCTCAAGCTCTGGGGCAACCTGTGCTTCAACCCGATCAGCGCGCTCACGCATGGCACGCTGGACATCATCACGTCCGACCCGGCCACGCGCGCGTTGTCGAAGCAGATGATGCTCGAAGCGAAGGACATTGCCGAAAGCCTGGGCGTGCACTTCCGCGTGGATGTGGAGCGACGCATCGATGGCGCGGGCGCGGTGGGCGCGCACAAGACTTCAATGCTTCAGGATCTGGAGGCGGGCAGGGCGATGGAAATCGATCCGTTGCTGACGGTGGTGCAGGAAATGGGCCGGATGAGCGGCAAGCCGACGCCGATGATCGACGCGGTGCTGGGGCTGATCAAGCAGCGCGACCGGATGGCCCAGGCGGAACTGGCGGGCAATGCGCCGCCCGTAAAGGTCGCAAAAGCCGCCTGAACGAAAAGGGCAATGTCCCTGGCAGTGCCGTCATAGTGATATACCATATACGCAAGGCCGGACTCGTCCCTTCCGGGGCGTCGCGGTGTGAAAGTGCGCCAGATTGATGAGCAGATTGCATGGCGCCATGCCACACTGATTTCATGACGTTCCAGAAGGGACGCGTGCCATCGGGTGCCAGACCGGTATCCGGGGCGCCGGCCACTGACGAGTGTATTCATGTCTGCCCAAAGCCAACCTGAAGTCCAATCGCCGGTGCAGCCCCACGGGCTGTCCCTGTCGCTGCAACCCATCAACGCCGGTGCCAGCCTGCGCGACCAGGCCTACGCGATGTTGCGCCAGGCCATCGCCGACGCCGATATCTATCAGTCGCGCGAAGAAGTGCGGCTCGACGAGCGCGTGCTGTCCGAAGCGCTAGGCGTGAGCCGCACGCCAATCCGCGAGGCCATGACGCTGCTGGAGCAGGAGGGATTCCTGCGCACGGTGCCGCGCCGCGGCATCTATATCACCCGCAAGACCAAGCGCGAGATCGTGGAGATGATCCAGGTCTGGGCCGCGCTGGAGAGCATGGCCGCGCGCCTGGCAACCCAGAACGCCTCGGACGAGGAAATCGGCCGTCTGCGGCATATGTTCGACAGCTTCCGCGATTCCACGCCGGCCGAGCATATCGAGGAATACTCCGACGCCAACATCGTCTTCCACCAAGCGATCGTGCAGCTGTCGAAGTCGCAGATCATCATGGACCAGATCAAGAACATCTTCGTCCATGTGCGCGCGATTCGAAAAATGACGATTTCCCAAAGCGACCGAGCGGCGCGGTCCATCGTCGATCATTTGCGGATTATCGAGGCGCTGGAAAATCGCGACACGGAACTGGCCGAAAGACTGGTTCGCCAGCATTCGCTGGACCTGGCCGAGTACGTCGAAAAGAACTGCGACTTCCTCGACTGACACCCGCTGCGTCTGCCCCAACACCTTCCCGGTAGCTTGGGGCTTTCTGCTTTGGCGCTTAGCCGAGTGCGGGAAGGGCGTTCTACTGGCCACACGCTGGGCTGGTGATCCTTCTGCCGCAATCGGCCTTCCGCGCATTGCACACCCCTTGCGCCGTTCCCGTCTGTAAGCCGTCCCTGGCTGCGGCAGGGCACACGCACGCGTGCCGGTCAGCCGGCAACAGCGTCGCCTCCTGCGTCATTTTTCCCGCCCGCGTATCGCTTCTGAAAGCCCAGCAAGCAAGGCCTTACGCCCATTTGCTGCGACGCAATGTCGAAACCTCCGTGGTTCGGGTTTAAACCCCCTTGCATCTTCGTGATATACCACATACTGTATGTCAAAAGATCAATACCCATCTCAGGAGACGCAGCATGGCGGAGATTCACAATCCCGGTCAGACCCCCTCCACGGCGCAACGCAAAGCCCTGGACGGCATTCGCATTCTGGACATGACGCACGTCCAGGCCGGCCCTTCGGCCACGCAGTTGATGGCCTGGATGGGTGCGGACGTGATCAAAGTGGAAATGCCAGGTCGTGGTGACATCACGCGCAGCCAGCTGCGCGACGTGCCGAACGCCGACAGCCTGTACTTCACCATGCTGAACAGCAACAAGCGCAGCCTGACGCTCAACATGAAGACGCCGGAAGGCAAGGCGCTGCTTGAGGATCTGATCCAGCAGAGCGACGTACTGATCGAGAATTTCGGCCCTGGCGTGCTGGCCCGCGCCGGGTTCGACTGGGACCATATCCAGGAACTGAACCCCCGCATGATCTATGCGTCGATCAAGGGCTTCGGTCCCGGCCCGTACCAGGACTGCAAGGCGTATGAGAACGTTGCCCAGTGCATGGGCGGTTCCGCTTCCACGACCGGCGACGCCACCGGCATGCCGACGGTGACCGGCGCGCAGATCGGCGATTCGGGTACCGGCGTGCACTGTGTGGTCGGGATCCTGGCCGCGCTGCTGCAGCGCGAGCATTCGGGCCGAGGCCAGCGCGTGGAAGTTGCGATGCAGGACGCCGTGCTGAACCTGTGCCGCGTGAAGCTGCGCGACCAGCAGCGCCTGGATGCCGGCCCGCTGCGCGAGTACCCCAATGTCGAGTTCGACGACCACGTGCCGCGCGCCGGCAATGCGTCGGGCGGCGGCCAGCCGGGTGCGGCGCTGCGCTGCGCGCCGGGCGGCCCAAACGACTACGTCTACGTCATCATCCAGCCGCAGGGCTGGGAGCCGTTGATGCGCCTGTGCCGCCGCGAAGACCTGATCACCGATCCGGACTTCGCCACGCCGGAAGTGCGTCTGAAGAAGCTCACCGCGTGCTTCGCCATCATCGAGCAATGGACGCTGGGCCGCACCAAGTTCGAAGTCATGAGGGCGCTCAACGAGGTGGATGTGCCGTGTGGCCCGATTCTGTCGATGAAGGATCTCATCGAGGACCAGTCGATGTACGAGCGCGGCTATCTGGTGGAACTGGACCACCCGGTGCGCGGCAAGTACGTGCAGCTCGGCTCGCCGATCACGCTGTCCGACTCGCCGGTGAGTGTCGAACGCTCGCCGCTGCTGGGCGAGCACACCGACGAGATTCTCGAAGCGCTGGGACGCTCGCCCGCGCAAATCGCGGCGCTGCGCGTAGCCGGAGCGATCTGACCTCCAAGGCACCAGCCCTCGCTGGCGCCCGTCTTCACGCCCCCGCCGACCGGGGGCCTCATTCCCGCTGAAAGGGCAGGCGCACCACGCTCGTGCCTGCCGGAGGAGCTCTGCCGTGCAAACCTGGATTCGCTTCCGCCGTCCTGACGGCGACACGGCCTATGGCCGGCTTGACAGCCAGGACGCCGATCGCGTCGTTGAATTCGACGGCCCTGGCTATACCGATCCCCGTCCCACCGGCAACACTTACAGCTACGCTTCGCTGGAGCTGGTGGCGCCGTGCCAGCCAGGCAAGATCGTAGCGCTATGGAACAACTTTCACGCCCTCGCGGCGCGGCTGGAAAAGGCGGTGCCCGTGCACCCGCTGTTCCTGCTGAAGCCGTCCAGTTCGCTGGCCGGCCCCGGCGACGCGATCCGGCGTCCGAGCGGATACACCGGCAAGATCGCCTACGAAGGCGAGCTCGGCATCGTCATAGGGCGTGAATGCCGCAACGTGCCGCTGGGCGAAGCGGCCTCGCACATCTTCGGCTACACCATCGTCAATGACGTCACGGCGGGCGAACTGCTCAATGCCGATCCCAACTTCCCGCAATGGACGCGCGCCAAGGGCTCGGACACCTTCGGCTGCATCGGTCCGGCCATCGTCTCGGGGTTTGACTGGCGCAGTGCCAGCGTGGTGACGCGACTGGACGGCGTCGAGCGACAGAACTACCCGCTGTCCGACATCGTGTTTTCACCAGAAGAGCAGGTGAGCCGGTTGTCGCAGGACCTGACGCTGATGCCGGGCGACGTCATCGCCGTCGGTACCTCGATCGGCGTGGGGTCGATGAAGGACGGTTCGGTGGTGGAGGTGTCGATCCGCGGCATCGGCTCGCTGGTCAACCATATGCGCGGCTGACGTCATCTCGCATCGCGCCAAGAAGTCATCAGAAATCTGGCATGCCACATATCCGCGCTTGCCAGAGCGGGGCGCGAGCGCTGGAAATATCAGTAATTTCCCTTATCTCGCGCGCATTTTTCGGAAATTGCTGCGGCGCATCGACGAAAGTTCATCGAATTTCTTGCTCCGCGTTGATATATCACATACCGTATTCGCAGAGACCTGCTCGCGGCGAATCGTCAAGGAGGAGACATCGTGAAGTCCGAAGTAGCCAGGCGGGACGCGAACACGACCGCTGAAGACACCCTGAAGCAGAAGTATTCCCACCCCCGTCAATTTGTATAGAAGGAAGCTACCATGGCAGAAGTCGGAAACGAGCTGCAGCGTAACGTCGCCGAGGAAGTGCAGGCGCAAACCGATGGTTTTCATCTGGTCATCGACGCGCTGAAGCTGAACGGCATCGAGAACATCTACGGCCTGCCCGGCATTCCGGTTACGGATCTGGCCCGCCTGGCGCAGGCCAACGGCATGCGCGTCATCAGCTTTCGTCATGAGCAGAATGCAGGCAACGCGGCAGCAATCGCCGGCTTTCTCACGCAGAAGCCGGGCGTTTGCCTGACCGTCTCCGCCCCTGGCTTCTTGAATGGGCTGACGGCGCTGGCGAATGCCACCACCAACTGCTTCCCGATGATCCTGATCAGCGGCTCCAGCGAGCGCGAGATCGTCGATCTGCAGCAGGGCGACTACGAGGAGATGGACCAGCTGGCCATCGCCCGTCCGCACGCCAAGGCGGCCTTCCGCGTGCTGCACGCCGAAGACATCGGGGTTGGTGTCGCGCGCGCCATTCGCGCCGCCGTGTCGGGTCGTCCCGGCGGCGTGTACCTCGACCTGCCGGCCAAGCTGCTGGGCCAGTCGATGGAAGCCGAGAAGGGCCGCAAGTCGCTGATCAAGGTCGTGGACCCGGCCCCGCGCCAACTGCCGGCACCGGACTCGATCGACCGCGCCGTGGCACTGCTGAAGACGGCCAAGCGTCCGCTGATCCTGCTCGGCAAGGGTGCCGCCTATGCACGCGCCGACGCGGATATCCGCGCGCTGGTCGAGAAGACCGGCATTCCATACCTGCCCATGTCGATGGCCAAGGGCCTGCTGCCCGATACGCACCCGCAATCGGCCTCGGCCGCGCGCTCCTACGTGCTGGCGGAAGCCGATGTGGTGATGCTGGTGGGCGCCCGCCTGAACTGGCTGCTGTCGCACGGCAAGGGCAAGACCTGGGGCAAGCCGAAGCAGTTCATCCAGATCGACATCTCGCCGACCGAGATGGACAGCAACGTGGCCATCGCCGCGCCGGTGGTGGGCGACATTGGTTCGTGCGTGTCGGCCCTGCTCGAAAAGGTTGGCAATGATTTTGCCAAGCCGGGCGCCGACTGGCTGAACGCGGTGGACGAACGCAAGGACAAGAACCTGGCGAAGATGGCCGAGACCCTGGCCAAGGACGTGTCGCCGATGAACTTCCACAGCGCGCTGCGCGTGCTGAAGGACGTCGTCAAGGCCAACCCGAGTATCTCGTTCGTGAACGAAGGCGCCAACACGCTGGACTACGCCCGCGCCGTGATCGACATGTACGAGCCGCGCAAGCGCCTGGACGTGGGCACGTGGGGCGTGATGGGCGTGGGCATGGGCTATGCGGTGGCGGCAGCGGTCGAGACCAACAAGCCGGTGCTGGCGCTGTGCGGTGACAGTGCATTCGGCTTCTCGGGCATGGAGGTGGAGACGATCTGCCGCTACAACCTGCCGATCTGCATCGTCATCTTCAACAACAACGGCGTGTACAAGGGCATCGACGTGAATCCGACCGGCGGCAACGACCCGGCCGTGACGATGTTCGTGAAGGGCGCGCGCTACGACAAGATGATGGAAGCGTTCGGCGGCGTGGGTCACAACGTCACCACGCCGGCGGAACTCGAGGCAGCGGTCAACGAAGCCTTGCGGTCGGGCAAGCCCACGCTGGTCAACGCCGTCATCGATCCGGCCGCCGGCACGGAAAGCGGTCGCCTGACCAACCTGAACCCGCAAAGCTCGGCCAGCAAGTAATCCACCCACGTTTCACCCCTCTATTCCATCAGGAGAGCGACAGTGAACCTCCCACTCAACGGCATCAAGATCATCGACTTCACGCACGTGCAGGCTGGTCCGGCCTGCACCCAGTTGCTCGCGTGGTTTGGCGCGGACGTCATCAAGGTGGAACGCCCGGGCTCTGGCGACGTCACCCGTACGCAGCTGCGTGATATTCCCGACGCGGACGCGCTGTACTTCACCATGCTGAACAGCAACAAGCGCTCGCTGACGCTGGACACCAAGAAGCCGGAAGGCAAGAAGATCCTTGAACAGCTGATCCGCGAGTCGGATGTGCTGGTGGAGAACTTCGGCCCCGGCGCGCTCGACCGCATGGGCTTCTCGTGGGACCGCATCAAGGAACTGAACCCGAAGATGATCGTGGCCTCGGTCAAGGGCTTCAGCGACGGTCACCACTACGAAGACCTGAAGGTCTACGAGAACGTGGCGCAGTGCGCCGGCGGCGCGGCGTCGACCACCGGCTTCTGGGATGGCCCGCCGACCGTGTCGGCCGCTGCCCTGGGCGATTCGAACACCGGCATGCACCTGGCCATCGGCATCCTGACCGCCATCATCGGCCGTCAGCAGACCGGCCAGGGCCAGAAGGTGGCCGTGTCGATGCAGGACGCGGTGCTGAACCTGTGCCGCGTGAAGCTGCGCGACCAGCAGCGCCTGGATCGCCAGGGCTACCTGGAGGAGTATCCGCAGTACCCGCACGGCACGTTCAGCGACGTGGTACCGCGTGGCGGCAACGCCGGCGGTGGTGGTCAGCCGGGCTGGGTGCTGAAGTGCAAGGGCTGGGAGACCGATCCGAACGCCTACATCTACTTCACCATCCAGGGCCACGCCTGGGAGCCGATCTGCAAGGCGCTGGGCAAGGAAGAGTGGATCAACGATCCGAACTACAACACGGCCAAGGCCCGCCAGCCGCACATCTTCGACATCTTCAATACGATCGAAGCATGGCTGGCCGACAAGACCAAGTACGAGGCGGTGGACATCCTGCGCAAGTTCGATATTCCCTGCTCGCCGGTGCTGTCGATGAAGGAAATCGCGGCCGATGAATCGCTGCGCAAGAGCGGTTCGATCGTCGAGGTTCCGCACAAGGAACGCGGCACGTACCTGACCGTCGGCAGCCCGATCAAGTTCTCGAGCATGAAGCCGGAAATCACTGGCTCGCCGCTGCTGGGCGAGCACAGCGAGGAAGTGCTGGCCGGGCTGGGCTACGCCGCGGAAGACATCGCGCGCCTGCGTGAGGCCCAGGTCATCTAGGCAACACGCCAGCCGTGCCAGTGCCCCAATGGTGACAGCGGGCCAAACCTGGAGCGCCGGGGAAGCGCGTAGACTCAACGGTCTGCACGCGCCCCCGGCGCTTTGTCTTTGGTTCGCCTGCCTGCTTACCGGAAGGGCCGGGGCGGCCGCGCCATAACGACAGTCCGGACGCTGGGCGGCGAACCGGGCCACTCACCATCCCCAAGGAAAGACCATGCAGGCTGCGATCGACTTTGAACAGCTGGTGTCCGCCATCGGCGACGCCGTGATCATCTCCGGTGCCGATGGCGCCATCACGTTGTGGAACCCGGCCGCCGAGTACATGTTCGGCTATACCCAGGAAGAAGCGCTGGGCCAGTCGCTAGACCTGATCATTCCCGAGCGCCTGCGAGCGCGGCACTGGGAGGGTTACGACAAGACCATGGCGACGGGCAAGACCCGCTACGGCCATGACCTGCTCAAGGTGCCGGCGGTCAACAAGCGCGGCGATGCGATGTCGATTGCCTTCACCGTGGCGCTGCTGCATGGCGACGGCGGGGAAGTCACCGGCATCGTGGCGGTGATTCGCGACGAGACGGTGCGCTTTCAGGAAGAACGGGCACTGCGCAAGCGCATTACCGAGCTGGAAGCCAAGGCAAGCGCCGTGGCCGGCGCCAGCTGACGCGTCGCACGCGATCCGGTCGTTTGCGGGCCCGACGCCTTCCGCCCACGACCTTGATGGGTTGTGAGCGCGGTGCCGGGCCTCGTTGGCGTTATTTCAACGCGGCAGCCATGGTCGTACCCAGTTCCGCGGCTGACACGGCAACGTGGATGCCGGCTTCGCGCAGGGCGTCGATCTTCGCTTCGGCCGTACCCGTGGCGCCCGCGACGATGGCGCCGGCATGGCCCATGCGCCGCCCCGGCGGCGCCGTGGTGCCCGCGATAAAGCCCACCACGGGTTTGCGGGCGCGTGCCTCGCGCAGGAACCGGGCTGCTTCTTCCTCGGCCGAGCCGCCGATTTCCCCGATCATGATGATCCCTTCGGTCTGGTCGTCGGCCAGGAACAGCTCCAGGCAGTCGATGAAGTCTGTGCCGTTGACCGGATCGCCACCAATGCCGATGCAGGTGGACTGGCCGAGCCCGGCCGCCGTGGTCTGCGCCACCGCCTCATAGGCCAGCGTGCCCGAGCGCGACACCACGCCGATCCGGCCCGGCGTATGGATGTGATCGGGCATGATGCCGATCTTGCACTGGCCCGGCGTGATCACGCCCGGGCTGTTCGGACCCACCAGGCGACTGCCCGATCCCGCTAGCGCGCGCTTGACGCGCACCATATCCATCACGGGAATGCCTTCGGTAACGCAGACGATCAGGGCGATGCCGGCATCCACCGCTTCCAGGATGGCGTCGGCGGCAAACGGCGGCGGCACGTAGATGACCGACGCATCGGCACCGGTGGCATGGACGGCGGCGGCCACCGTATCGAAGACGGGCAGGCCCAGGTGCGATGCGCCGCCCTTGCCGGGCGTGACGCCGCCCACCATGTTGGTGCCGTAGGCCAGCGCCTGCTCCGAGTGGAACGTGCCTTGCGCGCCGGTAAAGCCCTGGCAGATCACGCGCGTGTTCTGGTTGATCAAGACAGCCACGTCACTTGCCTCCCTTCTTGCGCGCGGCACGCGCGGCGGCCACCACTTTTTCGGCGGCATCGGCGAGATGGCAGGCGGAGATCACCGGCAGGCCCGAATCGCGCAGGATCTGCTTGCCCAGTTCGGCGTTGGTGCCTTCCAGGCGCACCACCAGCGGCACGGTGAGGTCCAGCTCGTGCGCGGCGGCGATCACGCCTTCGGCCACTACATCGCAATGCAAGATGCCGCCGAAGATGTTCACGAGGATGGCGGAGACCCTGGGGTCGGCCAGAATCAGCCGGAACGCGGCTGTCACGCGCGCCTTCGTCGCGCCGGCGCCGACATCCATGAAGTTGGCCGGCTCGCCGCCATGGCGCTTGATGAGGTCCATCGTGGCCATGGCCAGGCCCGCGCCATTGGCGATGCAGCCGATGTTGCCGATGTTGCCGTCGAGGCGAACGTAGTTCAATGCGTGCCGGGCCGCCTCGGTCTCGGCCGGGTCTTCCTCGCTTTCGTCGCGCATGGCCTCGATTTCCGGGTGGCGGAAGAGTGCGTTGTCGTCGAAGGCGAACCTGGCGTCGAGCGCCATCATGTCGCCGTCGGCGGTGACCACCAGCGGATTGATTTCGACGATCGACGCATCGAGTTCGGTAAAGGCGCGGTAGGCCGAGAAGATAAAGAGCGCGGCTGCGTCCACCTGCTCGCCTGCCAGCCCCATGCCGTAAGCCAGCCGGCGTGCATGAAACGGCTGGATGTCATTGGCGGGATCGATTGCCACCTTGACGATCTTCTCGGGCGTGCGCGCGGCAACCTCCTCGATATCGATGCCGCCTTCGGGGGCGGCCATGATCGTGATGCGCGACGTGGCGCGGTCGATCACGATGCCCAGATAGAACGCGTGCGCCACGTCGCAGCCCTTCTCGATGTAGAGCCGGCGCACCGTCCGGCCAGCCGGGCCGGTCTGCCGGGTGACCAACGTCTTGCCCAGCATCTGCATGGCGCTGGCATGTACCTCTTCAAGCGACGTCGCGATGCGCACGCCGCCGTTGCCCGAATCATCACCGGCGAGGTTGTCGGCGAAGTTGTCGGCGAGCTTGTCGGCAAAGCGGCCGGCACTGCGCCCCCCGGCATGGATCTGCGATTTCACGACCCACACCGCGCCGCCCAATTTACGCGCCGCATAGATGGCTTCGTCTGGCGTAAAGGCTACGCAGCCTTGGGGCACCGGCGCATCAAAGCGCCTGAGCAACTCCTTGGCCTGATGTTCGTGAATGTTCACGTGTCTCCTCGCGTGAAAAAACCACCGGGGGCGCAGGGCGGCCTGGTTTTATATTTGTGCTTTATGAAATATGGTATGTAATATATCAACAAACGCAAGGGAAAGGTGCGCGGGCAAATCTGGCGTCATGTGCGCGGCGCGCAGGCAAACGAAAGGGCCCCTTGAAGGGGCCCTTCGTCCTGCACGGTGGGGAATACCAGGCGTCAATTGATGCCGGCACCCTCCCGGGCCTGCAAATACTCGTTCTTCTTGTCGAAGATCAGCTGGCTAAGGAACGGCGCATCGTAGGCCTTGAGCAGATGGGCGTGGTACTGCTCGAGGTAGCGCGTGACGCGCGTCTTCTCGCAGTCGATGCCGCAGAGCCAGTCGAACATCGGCATATCCCAGCGGAAGCGCAGGCCGAGTTCTTCGAACGCGGCGTTGTAGGCGGCCAGCTGGACATTACGATCAGGGTGGCGCATCTCGCTGACGGCCGCCGACATTGCGGCGGTGGCGGGCGCGTCTGACTGGAGGTGGTTCATGATCGTCTCCTAGGTTGCACACGTCTTGGCGTGTGGTATGTGCAGCTTAGGCAGGACGAACGATTTACGATAATTAAAGTTTCAGGCAAAAACCATAAGTCATTGCTTATGTATGAGACGACCTGGATCGACGCGGGCGTATCAGACCCTCCACGCCGGTAATCTGCTGGATCAGCGTGTGGCCTTCTTCCATCAGGAACTGCTTGAATGCCAGCGCCACGGGCGGTAGCCGCTTGTTCTTGCGGTGAACGACATACCAGTTGAGCATCACCGGAAACCCTTCGATATCGAGCACGGCCAGCTTGCCGGTTTGCAGTTCCAGGCCGACCGTGTGCGCGGAGAGGAACGCAATGCCCATATTGGCGATCACGGCCTGCTTGATGGTCTCGGTGCTCTTGATCTCCATGGCGATCCGCAGGTTCGAGAGTCGGCCGGCGAAACCTTCCTGCATCGAGTTCCAGGTATCGGAGCCTTTTTCGCGCGACACGAACGCTTCCTCGGCCAGCCCGGCCAGCGGAATGTTGCGCTGCCCAACGAGCGGATGGTCGGGCGAGGCCACGATCACATACGGATGAGGCGCGAACGATTCGGCGATGGTGTCCATGCTCTCTGGGGGGCGCACCATCACGGCCAGGTCGGTCAGATTACCGCCGAGCTGGTGCAGTAATTCCTCGCGATTGTGCACTGCAAGATTTAAAGTGACCGACTCGTGGCGATTCATGAATTCGGCGAGTAATCGCGGAAAAAAATAGTCGCCCGCACTAATCACTGCCACGTTCAGTCGACCCCCGGATATACCCTTAAGCTGCGCCATTGCATCTTCCGCCTCACGGAATTGCTGAATGATGCTGCGGCTATAGTGGAGCATCTCGGTGCCGGCCGGCGTGAGGTAGATACGCTTGCCCAACTGCTCGAAAAGCGGCAATCCCACATGATGTTCGAGTTGCCGAACCTGTGTAGAAACAGCAGGTTGCGTGAGATGCAGCTCTTCGGCCGCGCGCGAGAAGCTCAGGTGGCGGGCCACCGTTTCGAACACTTTCAACTGACGCAGCGTGGCATTCTTCATTGCACGATTTCCTGCAATCTATAAAGGATCGTCAATGATCATAATAAAAAACTTTATGCTGTGCTGATCTAAGTTTGAAGTAGCATCAATCCACGAATTTACGTGCCGCAATGTCAGGCGCGCTCATTCAGTAGTGAAAGTCGGGCGTCCCCCCAGGCCAGCCCACAACGCGCGCCGCAGAGCGCGATTGACACTAATGCAAGGAGACAAGACATGGCGCACATCGATGCGACAGGCCCCGCTTTGGGCAATTCGAACGGCGGGCTGCTCCGCAACCGCTGGTTCCAGCTGTTCATCGGCGTACTTTGTATGGGCTTGGTGGCGAACCTCCAGTATGGCTGGACTTTGTTCGTGACACCCATGAATGCCAAGCACCATTGGGGCGACTCTGCAATCCAGGTCGCCTTTTCCATTTTTATCGTGACCGAAACCTGGCTCGTGCCTGTGGAAGGCTGGCTGGTGGACAAGTTCGGGCCGCGTCCGGTGGTGGCCGTCGGGGCGATCTGTGCCGGGCTGGCATGGGTCATGAATTCCTACGCCACCTCGCTGCCGATGCTGTACGCCGCCGCGGTGGTGGCCGGGATCGGGGCCGGTGGTGTCTATGGCACGTGCGTGGGTAACGCGCTGAAGTGGTTTCCGGACAAGCGCGGCCTGGCCGCGGGGCTGACCGCCGCAGGTTTCGGCGCCGGTTCGGCACTGACGGTGATTCCGATCGCCAATATGATCCAGAAATCCGGATACGAACACGCGTTCTTCACGTTCGGCATCCTGCAGGGTGTGCTGATCTTCGCAATGGCCCTGCTGCTGGTGAAGCCGCAGCCGCCGAAGGGCGTCAAGGCCAACAAGGCGATTCTGACCAATCCGGTGGAATTCACGCCAGGGCAGATGGTGCGCACGCCAGTCTTCTGGGTGATCTATGCCTCGTTCGTGGCAGTGGCGGCGGGCGGCATCATGGCCACCGCGCAACTCGGCCCCATCGCCAAGGACTTCGGCTTCGCCTCGATGCCGGTGACGATGCTCGGCATGACGCTGCCGCTGCTGACCATGACGCTGTCGATCGACAACCTCTGCAACGGGCTCACGCGTCCGCTGTGTGGCTTTGTCTCCGACCGCATCGGCCGCGAGAACACGATGTTCCTGATCTTCATTGGCGAAGGGCTGTCGCTGATCGGCCTGCTGGAACTTGGACACGACCCGTACTGGTTCATGCTCTTCGCCGCGCTCACGTTCCTGTTCTGGGGTGAGATCTTCTCGATCTTCCCGGCACTCTGCGCCGATACGTTTGGCAGCAAGTTCGCGGCCGCCAATGCCGGCACGCTCTACACGGCCAAGGGAACGGCCGCGCTGCTGGTGCCCGTTGCATCGGTGCTGTCGCACACCGGCGGCTGGAACCTGGTGTTTGCCGTGGCCGCCGTGATGACGGTGGCGGCAGGGTTGTCGGCCAAGTTCGTGCTCCAGCCGATGCGCAGGCGCTTTATCACCGGGCATGCGGCGGCACAGCCCGTGGCCGACACCGGTACCTATATGGCAGGTTTCTCCACAGGCAAGGGTGAATAACCGGCGCCCATGACAATCGCAGTCTCCCAGAAAGGAAGGAGCGTCACCATGAATGTTTCGCTTCCTCAGTTGAAGGCCTTTGCCGCCGTGGCGCGACAGAAAAGCTTTACGCGCGCCGCAGCGGAGCTGGGTCTCACGCAATCGGCCATCAGCCGCAGCGTGCGCGAGCTGGAAGAGGAAATCGACCAGCGGCTGTTCGATCGCACCACACGGCAGGTTGAACTGACCGATGCTGGCGAGACACTGTCGCAACGCATCTGCCACCTGATCGAGGAGGTCGAGCAAACGCTGCGCGACAGCCACGGCACGGGCAAGCCCAGCCAGGGGATGGTGCAGATTGCAACGGACCCTGTGCTGTCGTCGATGTCCGTGCCGATGTGGGTGGCCGGTTGTCGCAAGGCATGGCCTGGCATCGGCATCACGCTGCGCGATCGTTCGCACGAATCGGTGCTGCAAAGCGTGCGCAGCGGCGAGGTGGATTTCGGTATCGCCAGCAACCCCGCGCCGTGCGACGACCTGTATTGCGAGCCGCTCTGTACCGACGCGCTGCAGGCCGTGCTGCCGGCCGATCATCCACTGGCATCGCGCGAATCGCTGGGCTGGGGTGAACTGGCCGATGCGTCGGTGCTGACGCTGGATCAAAGCTCGGGCGTGCAGCCAGCGGTGGAGCGCGCGCTGTCAACCTATCACGTCAGGCCCGGCTCGCTGCAGCTGCTTGGGCATTTCGCCGCCATCTTCGGGATGGTGGCGATGGGGCTGGGCATCGGCGTGGTGCCGTCGCGTGCGCAGGCCAGCGGCATGGCTCCCGCTGCTGTCCTGCGACCGTTGCGGCCCCAGGTCACGTCGAACGTCATGCTGGTACGGCGCAAGTCGCGGTCCCTGAAACCCAACGCGGCGGCCGTCTGGGACAACCTGCGCGCCCAGGAATACGACCAGGCGTTGTTGAAGAAAGTGGGGTAGGGCGATGAACGAGATTCAAGTGTCGCGCTGCGGCATCAGTTTTTCCGCCGCCTTGATCACTTGTGGTCACTGAAAATATGAATTATTGCTAACGTTTGGCAGCTGGAATGACGCGAAACGCACCCCCAGGGGTGCGTTTTTGTTTTTAGAACGTTTCCTCTTCTGATATACCACATACAAAATATTTACAGACCTCGCAGTGCAGCATATAATGAATCCACCTTGATCCTTATGACTTAGGAGTTTTCATGAACGCCACGCTGCTTACCCTTCTCGCCCTCGGTCTTTTCTCGCTCGGTGTGACCGTGACTTATGTGCTGGCCACCTGCCTGCCGATGGGCCTGCTGACCACCGCCCAGGAGCACGGCCGCTTCGCCGGCCTGGGTTCCTCGGATGAATCCACCGGTATCGGCAGTTCGACGTCGGATATGGTTCTCCAACCGCGTTTCCTGCACGCCTGATTTTCTCCAGCAGGTCAGTTCAGGGCTTTGTAACGGCCGGCAGTGCTCGAACTGGATGTAACCCCCCCAAGCATCTCCAACGGCCGTCCCCGCTTCATCTCACGTCTCCCAGCCTTCCCTTTGGCTTCCTACGCCCCTGCGCTTGCGGACCTCAGGCTCCAGACGCAGTCCGGCATCGGATTTTCTCCTCGCCTTATTTATTCGCTGTTGTTTTGAATCCGGATCGATTCAGATGTATAGAGACTGAATACGGCCGCTAAACCGGATCGGTATTTTCCCTATCGCGGGTTATCCGCGACATGCGCCGCAGCATTTTGCATTGATGTCGGGAGTGTGCCCAAACCATTGATTTTGCACGGTTTGCGCGGCGCCATAACGCATCCTTTCATGTCCACGCCGCACCAGTACTCCTTATTCGCCGGTTGAGTGCTTTCGAATGTCTGCCTGATCAGTCAGGTATCCCGGTGAATGGCCTTGACTTGGTTGATATACCACATACTGTATAGCACTAGGACGGCTCAGCGGTCCGACACAACAAGAGCAGACACACCATAAAAAAGCAGCACAAAGCAAAAACACAGCAGCACACACCACTGGCATCCAATGCAGATGCCATTCCACAACGGCGGGCCCACCCGCTTGAAGGAGACACCATGGAAAGTCAGCAAAGCGCAAGCGCGCAAGCGTCCTGGTATGCATCGCCGTGGATGCAGCTTGTATTTGGCGTTATCTGTATGGCGATGATCGCCAACATGCAGTATGGCTGGACGCTGTTCGTCAATCCGATCGACGAGAAATACCACTGGGGCCGCACGGCCATCCAGGTGGCGTTCACCATTTTCGTGGTGACGGAAACCTGGCTGGTGCCGATCGAGGGTTACCTGGTGGACAAGTATGGTCCGCGTCCGGTAGTGGTCGGCGGCGGGCTGTTGTGCGCTGTGGCATGGGCGCTGAACTCCGTGGCTTCGACGCTGCCGATGCTCTACATCGCCGCCGCCATCGGCGGGGTGGGGGCGGGCGCGGTCTACGGTACCTGCGTGGGTAACGCGCTGAAGTGGTTCCCCAACCGGCGCGGGCTGGCCGCAGGGCTGACGGCGGCCGGGTTCGGGGCGGGGTCCGCCGCGACGGTGGTGCCGATCGCCAACATGATCAAGTCCAGCGGCTACGAAGCTACGTTCCTGTACTTCGGCCTGGGGCAGGGCATCGTGGTCGTGATCCTTGGCCTGCTGCTGTTGCCACCTTCGGCGAAGATCCTGGCGGACGTGAAGTCGACGCTCAAGGCGGCCACCACGTACAACGCCTCGCCTCGGCAGGTCCTGTCGTCGCCGATCTTCTGGGTGATGTACGCGATGTTCGTGATGATGGCGGCTGGCGGCCTGATGGCGACGGCGCAGCTGGGTCCGATTGCCAAGGACTTCGGGCTGCACGACTCACCGGTGTCGATCCTCGGCCTGACCTTGCCGGCGCTGACGTTCGCGCTGACCATCGACCGGGTGCTCAACGGCCTGACGCGTCCGTTCTTCGGCTGGGTTTCCGACAACATCGGTCGGGAAAACACGATGTTCATGGCATTTGCCGTGGAAGCCGTGGGCATCCTGCTGCTGGCGCGCTATGGTCACAACCCCGTGGCGTTCGTGATCCTGACCGGCATCGTCTTCTTCGCCTGGGGCGAGATCTACAGCCTGTTCCCGGCCACCTGCGGCGACACGTTTGGTCCGAAGTTCGCTGCGACCAACGCGGGGATGCTCTACACCGCGAAGGGCACGGCCGCGTTGCTGGTGCCGTTCTCGAGTGTCATCACCTCGGCAACTGGCAGCTGGCATGCCGTGTTCATGCTGGCGTCCGGCATGGCGGCGGTGGCGGCGCTGATGGCGATCTTCGTCCTCAAGCCGATGCGCGAGGCCCATGCGAAGCGGTACGTCCGCGACGCATCGCCGGCGCCAATGGGATATCGGGCAGTGCCGGATGACCTGACCTGATCCACCGTGCGCCGTTGTTTGTGACAAGGCCCGCTGATGCGGGCCCTTTTTATTACTTTTGACGCTTTCGTCCTTGGCTCGCAATTAACTGCCAAGCACTTCGGCCGACCGCAAACGCTTCCGCCGAACAGCGGAAGCGAATGAAGTGATAGCCAGGGAAGGGGATCAGGGCTGGCGAACCGGCTGCCCGGAGGGCGCTGCCGCGCGCGAGGCGGATGGGCGTAGCGGCATGGCAGGCGCGGCGGCGAGGCCGTCCAGGAACCGGACCACCTGCCCGATGACATGGGCGTCGTGCAGGATGCGCCGGTGGCCCAGCCCCTCGGTCGTCACGAGTCGGGCATCCGGCCAGGCGCCGGCAATTGCCGCGCCGTCTTCCCAGCGAACTTCCTTGTCCGCGCGGTCATGGATGACCATCAGCGGCGGCACCGGACGCGTACGGCCGATATCGGGCACGTTGAAGCTGCCCCAGCTGGCGCCCAGCCATTGCTCGCTGCTGCGTCGCATGCGGTCCAGCACGTGCGGCGCGATGCCGAGTTGCCACGCCAGCGTGGCGCAGGCGTCTTGCATATCTGCCGGGGAACCGATCATCACCACGCCGCGCGCCGGCAGACCCTCGCGCACGGCCAGGGCCGCGGCAGCGCCACCCAGCGAATGCGCCACCACCGCGTGCACCGGGCCGACATGCCACGCCACGGCCAGCAGGGATCTGGCCATTTCGAGCACCGATGTCTGCTGCTGACCGCGCGCGCCGGCGTCGGAGGCACCGTGGGACAGCGCGTCAAACGCCACCACGCGCATGCCGGCCTTCAGCAAGCCGGCCACCACTGCATGCCACTGGCCCGCGTGGCCACCCCAGCCATGGGCCAGCAGGACAACCGGCCCCTTGCTGCCCCAGCGATAGACCCGGACGCGGCGGCTGCCGCCCTGTCCGGTGACAAGCGCCCATTCGGTGCGCGCCGTGTCGAGCAGCCGGCGCGCTTCGGGGCTGGCCTTGCCGACCGGTGGCCGGAACCACATGCGCTCGAGGGCGCGCGATGTGGCAGCGGGAAAGAACAAGCTCCCCGCCTGCCAGCGCAACCGCGTGCACGCCATGACACTGGCTTGCAACACTTGTGCGAACGTGCGGCGGCGCGGAACGGACACGAATTTGTCGATGCCGGCGGCGGCGGGTCGACCCTCGGTCGGGGAAGCGGATGACAGCACTTGCGGCACGACGGACACCTCCAACGAACCATTTTTCCGACCGCATCGGCCTGTGGGCCGCTGCAGACCTATCTTTTTTCAGATTTAAGTCCGACCAGTCGTGCTATTTTCAGGGCAAGAAAGTCGGGCAAGAATGCCTTGTGAACCACCGCGGTGCGCCGCGAAACCTGTTGGCGCAGACAGCTCGCTGCGAGTTGCCGTGACCTTATCTTGTGGCGCCGAGCGCCGGCTGCCGATTCTCTTTCACGTCATTGACAAGCCTGGCGAATGCGCGCCGGGCCATCGCCTCGGCATCGCCGCGCCCCATCAGTCGGGAGGACGACTGGAACGACATGCCCACGCCGGCCATTTCGAACGCGAACTGGCGCGGATCGGTGTCGGCGACCAGTTCACCTTCGTCGATGGCATCGTTGACCACGCGCACGATCGTGCTGTGCCAGTCCTTGAAGGCCTGCACGAGCCTGTCGCGTATGACGCCGGGCTTGTTGCGGTACTCCTGCGACAGCGCCATGAACACGCAGCCGCCCTCGATCACGGCGCCTGCAATCCAGTCCAGATATCCCGAAAACAACTTTTCCAGTCGGGGCAGGCCACGCTTCTCGCGCATGGCCGGTTCCACCACGATCTCGGAAAAGCGCTCCATCGCGCGATCGAGCACGGCCTCCTGCAATGCCTCCTTCGACTTGAAGTGGGCATAGAGACCGCTCTTCGACATATGGGTGTCGGCGGCCAGCGTGGCCAGCGACAGTTGCTCGAAGCCAACCTGTGTGGCCGATTCGAGCGCCTGTTCGATGATCGCGGTGCGCGTGAGCTGTCCTTTTTGCATGCGCTGGAGAATAGCACGACCGGTCGGTTTGTCAACTTGCCTTGTGCCACACATGAACGATACTGATGTGACGTCAACGCAAAGCGTGCACTGTCGTTATGTGATGGCGGGAGGAGGATGCTGTGCTTTATCCGCCGTTTGGACGAGAGTTCCGAAGGCAAGATCAAGCCATCATAAGAAATCTGTAAAAGTGTTCCACAACAGACCTTACGGAACGCTTTACGTGCTCTATACTCGAATGCACGTCCGCGCACTTTTTTTTCACTGGTGACTGGAGACCGACATGAACAGTACAGCCGTGCCAAGAGGCGCTAGCGAACCGTTCCGGCAACTGCGGGCGTTGCGTCGAGCGCGCAAGCTCAAGCAGGAGGACGTCGCCCGTAAGGCCGGGATTTCTCGCGAGGCCTACCTGCGTGCCGAATCGGGTCAAGCCGATCCGCGCATGTCCACATTCCTGGCCGCCTGCGAGGCACTGGGGCTGGAAGTCGTGCTTGCCCCGCAGCATCTTGCCGCCGACGTCAACGCCTTCATCGCCAGCCGTAACGGCGGCGTGACGGCCGCGTCGATGGCGGGCCAGCCCGCGCCAGCGGCGCCGGCAGCGTCGAATCCGTCGACTGGCGGCTTCGGCGCCGGGCCCACATCGGGCGAGGGCCACAAGCCTGTCTGATCTCACCGATGCGTGACCGGGCAGGCGCAACGCCTGGACGGACACGATCGCGAGATTCCCGCCTTCAGGTCAGGCCACGCGCCTGACTCGATTTTCCTGCCCGGCGCCACACACGGCGCCGGGCAATTCCATTGCCCCCAACCGCACGGCGTCGTTCGCTCGCCTGCGGCATTTCTTCTTTGTCCCGTTCCGCCCCATCCAGCGCTGGCCAGTTCACAGCGCCGCCTTCGCTCGCCCTGCGTTCGCGGTCCATCACCTATCGTAATTGTGGTTTGACAGCGCGCCGCCATCTGATTACGATTTGGTAAATCAATTCCACTATTCGTAATTGATGTGGCGATCGTGCCATGTCAGCGAAAAATATCGCCGGCGAGACAGCTGGCGGAGGTGTGAGAGGACGACATGACGCAAACACAACTGCAAGCTGCGGACACGCAACTGGCCGAATACATGTCCGGCTTTGCCAACGAGTTCGCCACCGAGGCCTTGCCTGGCGCGCTGCCGGTGGGCCGCAACTCGCCGCAGCGCGTGCCTTACGGGCTCTATGCGGAGCAGATCTCGGGCACTGCCTTCACGGCGCCGCGCGCCCATAACCGGCGCGCGTGGCTGTACCGCATCCGGCCGGCGGCCATGCACAAGCCATTCGTGCGCATCGAGCAGGAGCGGTGGCTGAGCCGCTTCGACGAGGTGGCGCCGTCGCCCAACCAGATGCGCTGGAGCCCGCCGGCCATGCCCACGGCACCGACCGACTTCGTCGACGGCATCGTGACGATGGCGGGCAATGGCGGCCCCGAAGCCCAGACCGGTTGCGGCATTCACCTGTACCTGGCCAATTGCTCGATGCAAGACCGCTACTTCTACAACGCCGACGGCGAAATGCTGATCGTGCCGCAGCAGGGCCGGCTGCTGATCGCCACGGAAATGGGTCGCCTGACCGTGGAGCCGCAGGAAATCGTGGTGATTCCGCGCGGTGTGCGGTTCCGGGTGGAACTGCCCGATGGCGAGGCACGCGGCTACATCTGCGAGAACTATGGGGCGCTGTTCAAGCTGCCAGACCTGGGCGTGATCGGCTCGAACGGGCTGGCCAATCCGCGCGATTTCCTGACGCCCGTGGCCAGCTACGAAGATCGCGAAGGCAGTTTCGAATTGGTGGCGCGCTTCCAGGGCAACCTCTGGCGTGCCGAGATCGACCACTCGCCGCTGGACGTGGTGGGGTGGCACGGCAACTATGCGCCGTACAAGTATGATCTGCGCCACTTCAATACAATCGGCTCGATCAGTTTCGATCATCCCGATCCGTCGATCTTCCTGGTGCTGCAATCGCCGTCCGATACCCCGGGCGTCGACACCATCGACTTCGTGATCTTCGGCCCGCGCTGGCTGGCCGCCCAGAACACGTTCCGCCCGCCCTGGTTCCATCGCAACGTCGCCAGCGAATTCATGGGTCTGATCACCGGTGTCTACGATGCCAAGGCCGATGGTTTCGCGCCGGGCGGGGCAAGCCTGCACAACTGCATGAGCGGTCATGGTCCGGACGCCGAAACGTTCGAGCGCGCCACCGCGTCTGACACCGATACGCCGCACCACATTACCGACACGATGGCGTTCATGTTCGAAACCCCGGGCGTGATTCGTCCCACCCGCCATGCCGCCGAATCGGCGCTGCTGCAGCACGATTACTACACGTGCTGGCAAGGCCTGAAGAAGCATTTCAACCCGAACGTGCGCTGAACACCGGAGTGACCGAACAATGACCGCCCCCCAGAAAAGCTGGCTCGCCTCGGCCAACGATGGCCAGACCCATTTCCCGCTGCAGAATCTGCCGTATGGCGTGTTTTCGACCGGCAACGACGCGCCGCGCGTTGGCGTGGCAATTGGCGACCAGATCGCTGACCTCTCCGTGCTCGATGCAGCGGGCCTGCTGCCGGCCGCTGCCCGTGGCGTGTTCGCGGCGCCGAGCCTGAATCGCTTCATCGCGCTCGGCAAGCCCGTGTGGACCGACGTGCGTACGCGCCTGACCACCTTGCTGTCGGCCGATGACGCCACGCTGCAAGGCAACGCGGCGCTGCGCGACAAGGCGCTGGTGCCGATGTCCGAGGCCCGCCTCCATCTGCCGGTGGAGATTCCCGGCTACACCGACTTCTATTCGTCGCGCGAGCACGCCACCAACGTCGGCCGCATGTTCCGCGATCCCGAAAACGCCTTGCTGCCCAACTGGCTCGAAATCCCCATCGGCTATAACGGCCGCGCCAGCTCGGTGGTGGTCAGCGGCACGCCACTGCACCGGCCCAATGGCCAGATCAAGCTGCCGAACGAGGCACGTCCGGTGTTCAGCCCGTGCCGCAAGCTCGACTACGAGCTGGAGATGGGATTCATCGTCGGCAAGCCCTCCACGCTGGGCGAGCCGGTGAGCACCGCCGACGCCCCGGCGCATATCTTCGGCATGGTGATCCTCAACGACTGGAGCGCGCGCGATATCCAGCAGTGGGAATACGTGCCGCTGGGGCCGTTCAACAGCAAGGGCTTCGGCACCTCGATCTCGCCGTGGGTCGTTACGATGGAGGCGCTGGAGCCGTTCCGCAGCGAGAATCCCACTCAATCGCCGGAGCCGCTCGCGTACCTGCAGCAGCCGGCGCGCAACGCCTACGACATCGCGCTCGAAGTGGCGCTGCAACCGGAAGGCGCCGCCGCGGCTACCACCGTGTGCCGGACCAATTTCAAGGCGATGTACTGGACCATGGTGCAGCAACTGGCGCACCACACGGTGTCCGGCTGCAACGTCCGGATTGGCGACCTGATGGGCTCGGGCACGATCAGCGGCACCACGCCCGATTCGTTCGGCAGCCTGCTGGAAACCACCCGAAATGGGGCGGAGCCCGTGAAGCTGGCCGATGGCGCGGCGCGGGGCTTCCTGGAGGACGGCGACACCGTGGTCATGACCGGCTGGTGCCAGGGCGACGGCTATCGCGTCGGGTTTGGTGAGGTAAGCGGCACCATCCTGCCGGCGCGCCGCTGAGCGCCACGCCCGGACGGGCACAAGAACGGAGGGGGCGGGGCGGCCGATGGGTCGCCCCGCCCCCGTTACATTTGCGCAGGTCGGTTACGGTTGTGCCATAGCCTCGGTGGTGCCCTTTATGCGAGAATTCGCCGCTGACAAGAAAACAGGATCGAAGTTCGCGATACGGCTGGTCACCCCGCTTTTGTAGGGTTTGCCGTGGCGCGAAACGAACCGAAACCTGTCGCGAACGGATCGCCGGGTTAAGCGGTCCGCGTGAGGCCCAACGGCCCCGCCACAGTCCGCGCCCGCGCGCAGCACAGCGGGTAGATGGGAAGGCAAATATAAAATCGTCGAAATTCGCTAATTTCGATATCAATTTCAGGGAAAAATGCGGAAATGTCCCCGGGGTCGCACGGGCGGTATGCGCTGTGCGCGCGCCATGGCTGGCGGAGTTGGCCAGTGCCTGAGGCGGGTTCCGGGCTCACCATCCACCCAACGCGCTCGGCATGGCAATTGAATTCGGAATTCGCGCATGGGCGGCCTCTGCGCCGGCATTGCAAACGCCTGAAGCATGGCAGGCCTGGAGCCGGGCGCCCTGGCTCCCGGCCGGCGGGGACTTGCCCGCCTTGACCTCGATGGCCCCTATGTTGCGCCGGCGCGTCAACGCGCTTGGCAAGGCAGCCCTGCATCCCGCCTACGGTGCCACTGCGATGGAACCCGTGTCGGCTTCCGCGCCGGCCGTTTTCGCGTCGCGCCACGGCGACACGCCGCGTGCCTTCGACATGCTCAGCGAACTGGCGGCCGGCGAGCCGCTGTCCCCGACGGCTTTCGGCCTGTCCGTCCACAACGCGATTGGCGCGATGTTCACCATCGACCGTGGCGATGCCTCTAACCTGCAGGCGCTGGCGGCCGGGCGCGACACCGTGGAAGCGGCCGCAATCGAGGCCGCCGCGCTGCTTGGCGATGGCGCCGACGAGGTGCTGCTGGTTTGCTACGACGCGCCGCTGCCCGAGGCCTATGCCGAATTTGCCGACGAACCGGGCTGCCTGTTCGGCTGGGCGTGGCGCGTTGGCCAGCCCCGCGCCGGCGAGCCCGTCATTTCGCTGGATCTCGTTGCGCCGCGTGGCCCGGACGACGCGGACACCGCGCACGCCGTGCTGCCCCATGGGCTCGACGTGCTGCGCTTCGTGCTGGCGGGCGATGCGGCGCTGACCCATCGCGGCGAGCGCGCGATCTGGAGGTGGCAGCGGCATGGTTGAACGCATCGACCGCATGTGGCGCGTCTGCGCCACCGGCTTCTGCTTCTCCAGCTTCGGCATCGGCGGTCTGCTGCTGCGCGTGGTGGTGTTTCCCGTGCTGGCGCTGCTGCCGTGGTCCACGGCCACGCGCCAGCGCGTGTGCCGCGGCGTCATCCATCACGCGTTCCGGCTGTTCGTGTGGCTGATGCATACGGTGGGCGTGATCCGCTACGAGGTGCACCATGCCGAGCGTCTGCGCCGCGACGGGCTGCTGATCGTGGCCAACCACCCGTCGCTGATCGACGTGGTGTTCCTGATGTCGCTGACGCGCCGCGCCGACTGCGTGGTGAAGTCAGCGTTGGCGCAGAACCCGTTCACGCGCGGCCCGGTGCTGGCCACCGGCTGGGTGCGCAACGATAGCGGCGCGGCCATGGTCGACGATTGCATCGCGTCGCTGCGCGCCGGCAACAACCTCATCATTTTTCCGGAAGGCACCCGTACCCGCCCCGGCATGCCGCTGCAACTGCAGCGCGGCGCTGCCAACGTGGCCGTGCGCGGTGGCTTTGCGCTGACGCCGGTCATTATCCAGTGTCAGCCTCCGACCCTGACCAAGGGTGAAAAGTGGTACCACGTGCCGGTGCGCCGGCCGCGCTTCGTGATCGACGTCCGTCCGGACGTGGACGTGGCGCAGTGGGTGCCGGCGGGCCTGGACGACGCCATGGCCGTGCGGCAACTGACCCAGTCACTTTCAGACTTTTTCTCCAGGGAGATTCGCCGTGAAGGCGCTTGAGCAAGAAATCAAGGAACTGATCATCTCGTCGCTGTCCCTCGAGGACGTGGCGGCGGACGATATCGACACGACGGCGCCGTTGTTCATCGAAGGCCTCGGCCTCGATTCGATCGACGCGCTGGAGCTGGGCCTGGCGCTGCAGAAGCGCTATGGCATCACGATGAATGGCGACAAGGAAGAGATTCGCGCGCGGTTTGCCAGCGTCTCGGCCCTGGCCGCCTTCGTGGCATCGCAGCGCGGCCAGGCTCCGGCCTGACCCGTCGCTTGGGCAGATTGGCAAGATACGGAGCCAGAGCATGACGCAAGACGAAATCTTCGCGCGCGTGGCCGCGGTCCTCGAGGAAACCTTCGAGATCGACCCGTCCCGCATTACCCCCGAGGCGCGCCTCTATGACGACCTCGACATCGACAGCATCGATGCGGTAGACCTGCTGGTCAAGCTGAAGCCGATGCTGAACAAGCCGCTCAAGCCCGAGCAGTTCAAGTCCGTGCGCACCGTGCAGGACGTGGTGCAGGCCCTGGCATTGCTGATCGACTCGCCCGCCACGGCCTGAACCTCGCATGGCCTGGCGCAAATGGGTGTTGGGGCTGCTCACGCTGTCTTACCCGGTGGTGATCTACCTGGGGCTGCAGCATTTCTCGCCGCGCGTGATGGCGCTGGCGCTGGTGGCGCTCGCGCTGCTGCGCGCGGGCACCAGCCGCCAGGCGGGGTGGCGCGCCATGGCACTGCTGGCCGCCGGGCTGGCCGTGGTGGTGATGGCCTCCGGCCATGCGCTGCCGCTGAAGCTGTACCCGGTGCTGGTCAACGTGGCCATGCTGGGCGTGTTCGGCTGGACGCTGCGCCACCCGCCCACGCTGGTGGAGCGCCTGGCACGGCTGCGCGAGCCTGACCTGCCGCCCAGCGGGGTGGCCTATACGCGTCGCGTCACCCAGGCATGGTGCGTGTTCTTTGTCTGCAATGGCACGATTGCGGCGCTCACCGCGTTTGCGGCGAGCGATCGCGTCTGGGCGCTGTACAACGGCGCCATTGCCTATGGCCTGATCGGCGCGATGTTCGCCGGAGAATGGCTCGTGCGTCAGCGCGTGAGGACGCGCGGCGCGGAGAATCGTCATGGTTGAACCGATGCCGGCGTGGTCCGGCCTGGGTGCGGTGATGGCGGCGCTGGCCGGCCAGGCCGCCCGGAATGAAGCGCGCGTGGTGGCCGCGGGCGCCGGCGCTTCGCTGGACGTGCGCCAGTTCGTGGCGCGCGCCGGCGCGTGGCGCCGCATGCTGGCCGACGCGCCGGGGCAGCGCTGGGCGCTGTACCTTGACCACCCCGCCGAATTCGCCGCGGCGCTGCTGGGCGCCTGGCATGCGGGCAAGCACGTGGTGCTGCCCGGCGATGCGCGTCCTGAAACGCTCGCCGCGTTGCGCGAGCATACCGACGGCTGGGCGGGCGAACTGCCCGGCGCGCGGATGCCGTCCGCCACGGACGACACGCCACCGGACGCACGGGACTGGCCGGAACTGGCCACCCACGAGATCCGGGTGACGCTGTTCACCTCCGGCTCCACCGGCGCGCCGGGTGCCATCGACAAGCGGCTGGCGCAGCTCGACGCCGAAGTCCACACGTTGCAGCAGGCCTTCGGGCAGCGGTTGCCCGCCGCTGCGCGCGTGCTGTGCACCGTGTCGCACCAGCACATCTACGGCCTGCTGTTCACGGTGCTGTGGCCGCTGGCGGCCGGCCGTCCGTTGCCGATGGGCCGTCTGGGCTTTCATGAGGAACTGGTTGCGGCGTGCCGCGCCGATGCCACGCCAGCCGTGCTGGTCAGCAGCCCGGCCCACCTGAAGCGGATGCCGGAGGGCCTCGACTGGCCCGCCGCGCGCGCCGTGGTACGCGCCGTGTTCTCGTCGGGCGGCCCGCTGCCGCCTGAGGCCTCGGCCGATGCGCTGCGCCATATCGGCCAGTCGCCGATCGAAGTCTTCGGCAGTTCTGAGACCGGCGGCATTGCCTGGCGCCAGCGTGCCACGCACGCCGACCGCTGGCTTGCCTTGCCCGGCATCGCCTGGCGGCTGCAGGATGGCTACCTGGCCGTGCGCTCGTCGCACCTGGCCGACGATGGCTGGCACGTTTGCGCGGATCGCGCGCTGCCGGCTGGCGACGACAGCTTCGTGCTGGCAGGCCGGGCCGACCGCATTGTCAAGATCGAGGAAAAGCGCATTTCGCTGACGCAGATCGAGCAGCGGCTGCAGGCACTGGCGTGGGTGCGCGAGGCGCGCGTGGTGATGGTCGAGCTTGACGTCGGCATGCGCGTGGCAGCCGCGGTAGTGCTCGATGATGCGGGCGCCGCGCGGCTCGACGCCGACGGCCGCGCCGCCGTAACGCAGGCCTTGCGCGCGCACCTGGCCGAGGCCATCGATCCCGTGGCGTTGCCGCGCCGCTGGGCCTTTCTGCCGGCGCTGCCGTGCAATGCGCAGGGCAAGACCACCGAGGCGATGCTGCGCGACGTGTTCCGTCGCACGCTGCCCGCCGTGCGCTGGATGGCTGCCGATGCGGCCACGGCGTCTGCCGAGCTGGAGATTGCCGACGATCTCGCGGTGTTCGACGGGCATTTTCCCGGCTCGCCGATCGTGCCCGGCGTGGCACAGGTGGATTGGGTGATGGCCCTGGCGCCGCAAAAGCTGCCCGTGCCGCCGCGCCACCGCTTTGCGCGCCTCGATACGCTCAAGTTCCAATCGGTGATCCGGCCCGGCAGCACCGTGCAGATGGCGCTGACCTGGCAGCCCGACTCGCAGGCGCTGGGCTTCCGCCTGACTTCCGCCGACGGCCCGCACGCCAGCGGCAAGATCGTTTTCCATCCCGAGGCCGCATGATTGCCCCGTTTCGTCCCGTCGTACTGGTGCCGGTCTATGACCACGAGGGCGCGATCGGCGCCATGGTCGATGCCATCCTGAAACACCCGCTGCCCTGCCTGCTGGTGGACGATGGCAGCAGCCCGGCGTGCGAGAAAGTGCTGCGCGAGATCGCGGCGGCCCATCCCGAGCGCATCCGCCTGGTGCGGCTGCCGCAGAACCAGGGCAAGGGTGGGGCGATCATGGCCGGCTTCTCGGCTGCCGCCGAACTGGGCTACACCCATGCGCTGCAGATCGACGCCGATGGCCAGCACGACGCCGACTGCATTCCGCAATTCGCCGCGCTGGCGGCGGCCAACCCCCAGGCCATGATTTGCGGCCACCCCGTCTACGACGAGTCGGTGCCCAGGCACCGGCTCTACGCGCGCTACCTGACCCACGTCTGGGTGTGGATCAACACACTGTCGTTCCAGATTCGCGATTCGATGTGCGGCCTGCGCGTGTATCCGCTGCCGGCGGTGACGCAGCTGATGCGCGACGTCAGGCTCGGCCGCCGCATGGAGTTCGATACCGAGGTCCTGGTGCATCTGGTGTGGCGGGGCGTGCGGATCGTCAACGTGCCCACGCGCGTGACCTATCCGTCCGATGGGGTGTCGCACTTCGAGGCGTGGCGTGACAACGTGCTGATCTCGCGCATGCATACGCGCCTGTTCTTCGGCATGGTGGTACGCATGCCCCGGCTGCTGTGGCGAAAGGTGGCGGCGTGAACCCCGGCACTTCGAACGTCGACGGCGGGCCACCGCAGTCGCAGGGCACGCCTCGCTCGCGGCACTGGAGCACGATCGGCGAGGTCACCTGCGTCTGGGGCGTCTGGTGCCTGTATTTCCTCTACCGCCTGTTCGGGCGGGCGCTGTTCCGGCTGGTGGTCTATCCGGTGGTCACGTGGTACTGGCTCACGCATCCGCTGGCGCGGCAGTCGTCGCGCGATTTCCTGGCGCGCGTGGAGCAGAGCGCCGGCACCATCGGCACCCGGCCCGGCTGGCGCCATACGCTGCGGCACCTGTTCTCGTTCGCCGATACGCTGCTGGACAAGCTGCTGGCCATTGGCGGGCGTTACCGCTTCGGCAACGTCGTGCGCGAGGGCAACCGGGTGCTGCTCGACCAGATTGCGAGCGGGCAGGGCGGCGTCATCATGACGGCCCACATGGGCTGCCTGGAACTGTGCCGCGTGCTGGCCAACCAGCGGCACGGCATGCGCCTGACGGTGCTGGTGCATACGCACCACGCGGAGCGCTTCAACCGCATCCTGTCGCGCATCGATCCGAAATCGGGCGTGCAGCTCTACCAGGTGGACGACATCTCGCCGGCCACGGCGCTGGAACTGACGGCCAAGGTCCAGGCCGGCGAATTCGTGGCGATTGCCGGCGACCGCGCTCCGGCCCATGGCGGCCGGGCTGTGCGCGTGCCGTTCATGGGCGCCCCGGCGCGCTTTCCGGTGGGGCCTTATGTGCTGGCGTCGCTGATGCGCTGCCCGCTGTACGCCATGGGGTGCGTGCGGCAGGGCGACGGGCATCTGTTGCGCTTCACGGAACTTGCGCGCGAAGTTTCGCTCCCACGGGCGAACCGCGAGGCCGCGCTCACCGCGCTGGCCACATCGTACGCGGCCTGGCTGCAGGCGCTGGTCGTGCAGTCGCCGTACGACTGGTTCAATTTCTACGATTTCTGGGCCGACGACCCGGCGGTAGCCGGTCGCCAGGGTGCGCAGCAGCCGTGAGCGGCGCTGTGCCCGAGCCTTTTTGAACCGCCATGTCCAAAGCCATCCATCACGCCATTACCCTGACGCCGGCCTTCCACGACCTCGATCCCATGAACGTGGTCTGGCACGGCAACTACATCCGTTATTTCGAGCTGGCGCGCTGCGCGTTGCTGCAGAAGATCGACTACGACTACCCGCAGATGCGCGATTCCGGCTACGCCTGGCCGGTGGTGGACCTGCGCGTCAAGTACGTGCGGCCGCTGGTTTACGGGCAGGCCGTGGAGGTGCACGCCACCATCACCGAGTGGGAGAACCGCCTCAAGATCGAGTACGAGGTGTGTGACGCGGCGTCGGGGCAGCGGCTGACCAAGGGCTATTCGATCCAGGTGGCCGTGGACATGACCACGCAGGAAATGCTGTACGTGTGCCCGCCGGTTCTGCTGGAAAAGATCGGGGTGCAGCCATGATGCGCCGGCAGGCTTTGCGATGCCTGGCCGGCGGCCTGATGGCGGTGGCGCTGTCGGGCGGTGTCCACGCCGAGGCGGTGTCCAATGGCGTGCTCGATGGTGTCGCCGCGCGGCTGGCCGATGCGCCGGTGATCCGGGGCCAGTTCGAGCAGACGCGCCGGTTGGCCGGCTTCAGCAATCCGCTGGTTTCGCGCGGCGACTTCGTGCTGGTGCGCGGCCGGGGCGTGGTGTGGAGCACGCGCGAGCCGTTCGCGTCGAGCCTGCTGGTGACGCCCGAGAAGCTGGTAATGCGAGGCGCCGACGGCAAGATCCAGCAGCAGATGCAGACCGAGAGCCAGCCCGCCATGCGCGTGGTGGGCGAGTCGATGATTGCCGTGCTGCGCGGCGACCTGCACAGCCTGCAGGCGCGTTTCGACGTGACCGGCAAGCTGGTGGGCAAGGCCGGCTGGGCGCTGACGCTCACGCCGCGTGAAGCCGGCATGCGCCGTGTGTTCACGCGCATCGAGCTGGCCGGTGACCGCTTCGTGCGCGACGTGCGGCTGGAAGAAGGCAACGGCGACAGCACGGTTGTACGCATGATCGATCCGTCGGCGGCGCAGAAGCTGGGCGCGGCCGAGGAGCAGCGCTTTGAATGACATGGCAGCCGGCGTGACGACGCGCAACGCACTCACGCGCCTGGAGCGCTGGCTGGCCCTCGGCTGGCTGCTGCTGGTGCTGGCGCTGGTGGTGCACCAGTTCCAGTTCTGGCGTGCGTCGCGGCTCGATACCGATGTCATGGCCTTGCTGCCTACCAGCGAGCGCACGGCCACGGCTGACCGCGTGCTGCGGCGGCTGGCCGATGGTGTGGCGCGCGAAGTGGTGGTGCTGGTGGGCGCGCCGGACTGGACGCGCACCCGGGCCGCCGCCGAACGCTTCAGCGCCACCACCGCACGCCAGGCCAATCTGCTCAAGCCGGTCGACCAGATCGCCGCATTCGATTTCGACGCGGCGCTGGCGTTCTACCGGCCCTGGCGCAACCGCCTGCTGACCGATGCGCAGCGCCAGCAGTTGCAGGGCGCCGATCCCGACGTGCTGGCCCAGCAGGCGCTCACGCGGCTCTATCAACTGTCGACCGGTCCGCGTCTGACCGACTGGGCCGCCGACCCGCTCGGGCTCTGGCAGGACTGGTGGCTGTCGCGCGCCGCGGTCACGCGCGTGCACGAGCGCGATGGCCTGGCAGCGCTGTCCGGCGATGGCCGGGAATGGGCGCTGCTGTCGTACCACATCACCAAGCCGGCGTTTTCGGTCAGTGGCGACACCGACTACAGCGACCTGCTCAAGGCCGCGGAAGCGGCGGCGCGGCAGGGCGATGCAGACGTGCGCGCGATTGCCGCCGGCATTCCATTGCACGCCGAAGCAGCGGCCGCCCAGGCCAACCGTGAGATGAACGTGATCGGCTGGGGCTCGCTGGCGGCGGTGCTGCTGCTGGTGTGGCTGGCGTTCCGATCGCTGCGGCCGATCGTGCTGGTGGGGCTGTCGCTGCTGATCGGTACGGCGGCGGCCATCTCGGTGACGGCCATCGCCTTCGATCGCGTGCACCTCGTGACCCTGGTGTTTGGCGCGAGCCTGGTCGGCGTGGCCGAGGATTTCGGCATCCACTACTTCGTGACGCGACAGGCGATGACGCGTGCGTCGCCGCCGGCTGTCATGCGCTTCCTGCTGCCGGGCATGGCGCTGGCGCTGCTGACCAGCGTGGTGGCCTACCTTGCGCTGGGCATCGCGCCGTTCCCGGGGTTGCGGCAGATGGCGCTGTTTTCGGCGGTGGGACTGGTGTCGGCGTTCCTGACCGTGGTGTTCTGGTTTCCGCTGCTCGACCGTGGCACGTTGCGCCAGACCGCCTTGTCGACCTGGCTGGCCAACAGCCTGGCGCGCTGGCCGCGCGTGCGCAATGACCGCCGCACGTGGCTGGCGCTGGCTGCGCTGGCGGCGTTCGTGGTGCCCGGTGTCTGGCAGGTGCGGCTGGTGGATGACGTGCGGCAGCTGCAGAGTTCGCCGCCGGCCCTGATCGAAGCCCAGCGCGAGGCCGGAAGGCTGCTGGGCACGCCCAGCCCGGCGCAGTTCGTGCTGGTGCGCGGCGCCACGCCGGACGAAGTGCTGGCGCGCGAGGAGGCCGTCAAGGCGCGGCTGGCCGACGCGATGCACCGGGGCGACCTTGCGGGCTTCCTGTCGATTTCGGACTGGGTGCCGTCGGCTGCGCGCCAGCGTGCCGACGCGGCGCTGGCCGACCGCCAGGCGCTTGCGGTGCGTCAACGCGTGGCCAAGGCATTGGGCGGCACCATTGCGGCGCCCCAGGCTGACGCTTCAGATGGTCGCGGTGCGGGCGATGCCGTGCTGACGCTGTCGGCATGGCTCGCGCATCCGGTATCGGGCACGTTGCGCCATCTCTGGCTGGACCGCGAAGGCAGCGGCTATGCCAGCGTGATGCTGCTGCGCGGGCTCGACAAGCCGGCCGTGATGCCCGGCATCGCCCGCGCCGTCAACGAGGTGCCGGGCGCGGAATGGGTCGATCGCATCGGCGACCTGTCCGGCCTGCTGCACCACTATCGCGTGCTGATGAGCTGGCTGCTGCTGGCCGGCGCGGCCGGCGTGGCGCTGCTGCTGGGCTGGCGCTACGGCAGGTCTGGCTGGCGTGCGCTGGTGCCCACGCTGCTGGCCGCCGCGCTCAGCGTGGCCGTGCTGGGCTGGCTGCATGTACCGCTGCAACTGTTTTCGGTCCTGGCACTGGCGCTGCTGCTGGGCGTGGGCGTGGACTACGGCATCTTTCTGCTCGAGCATCCGGGCGATGGCGTGTCCTGGACGGCCATCGTGCTGGGCGCGGCCAGCACGCTGCTGGCCTTCGGCCTGCTTGCACTGTCTTCCACGCCGGCGCTGCATGCTTTCGGCATGACCATGCTGTCGGGCGTGGGCGCGGTCTGGGTGCTGTCGCCGTGGTTCCGGCCGGCAGCGCCTGCTATTCCACAACAACATTGAACAGGGTTGATTTCACATGAACAAGGAAGCGGTTGATGTCCTGATCGTCGGCGCGGGGCCGGCGGGCTCGGTGGCGGCTGGCCTGCTGCGCAAGCGCGGCATCGAGGTGCTGGTGATCGAGAAGGAAACGTTCCCGCGCTTCTCGATCGGGGAAAGCCTGCTGCCGCAGAGCATGGCCTACATCGAGGAGGCCGGCATGCTCCAGGCAGTGGTGGAGGCCGGTTTCCAGTACAAGAACGGTGCCGCGTTCTCGCGCGCCGGCCGCCATACCGCTTTCGACTTCCGCGACAAGTTCACGGCCGGCTGGGGCACGACGTACCAGGTGCAACGCGCCGATTTCGATCACGTGCTGATCCGCGAAGCCGAAAAGCAGGGCGCCGAAGTGCGCTTCCGCCATGTGGTGGAGGCCGTGGACGCCAGCGGCGCGCAGCCGGTGGTCACCGTGCGTGATCCCGATGGCAACGCCTATCAGGTGCAGCCGAAGTTCCTGCTCGATGCGTCGGGCTTCGGCCGCATCCTGCCGCGCCTGCTGAAGCTGGAGTCGCCGTCGAACTTCCCGGTGCGCTCGGCCATCTTCACGCACGTGGAAGACCGCGTGGCGCCGGGCACCTTCGACCGCAACAAGATCCTGATCAGCGTGCACCCGGAGCACGCCGACGTGTGGTACTGGACCATCCCGTTCTCCAACGGCCGCTGCTCGCAGGGCGTGGTTGCGGAAAAAGCCTTCCTCGACCGCTACGCCGGCGATGAAATGACGAAGCTGAAGACGCTCGTCAACGAAGAGCCGGGCCTGGCCGCGTTGCTGAAGGACGCCAATTGGGACACGCCGGCGCGCCAGATCGTCGGCTATTCGGCCAACGTGAGTTCGCTGTGGGGCAACGGCTATGCCCTGCTGGGCAACGCGGGCGAGTTCCTTGACCCGGTGTTCTCGTCGGGCGTGACGATCGCGTTCAAGTCCGCCAGCCTGGCCGCCGCCTGCGTGGTGCGGCAACTGGCCGGCGAGACGGTGGACTGGGAGGCCGACTATGCGAAGCCGCTCAAGGCCGGCGTGGACTGCTTCCGCACCTACGTGGAAGCCTGGTATGACGGCCGCTTCCAGAAGGTGATCTTCCACCCGGAGGCAACGCCCGAGATTCGCCAGATGATCTCGTCGATCCTGGCCGGTTACGCGTGGGATCGCGCCAATCCGTACGTGGCCGAGTCCAAGCGCCGCCTGAACGTGCTGGAGCAGCTTTGTTCGGCCTGAAGTCCATCGCTTCGCTTTCGCCAGCGGCAGGCAGCGCGACGCTGATCGCGTTGGCGCTGCTGGCGGGCGGTTGCGCGTCCACGGTGCCGCCCGCGGCCAGCGTCAATACGGCCACGCCGTCCGCGCCGGGCGCGGCGCCGCTGCTTCGGCTGCCGCCGGCATCACTGGGCCGCACCCTGACGCTGCAGCAGCAGATCACGGTGCAGTATCCGTCGCCCCAGGGCGAGCAGACGCGCGACATGCTGGCGCTGCTGGAGGCGGACGCCACGCACACGCGTCTGGCGGCCGTGGCAGGCGGGCAGGTGCTGGCCCGGCTGGACTGGGATGGCCAGGACCTGCGCGTGACGCGTGCGCCGTGGGCGCCGCCCGAACTGCTGCCCGAGCGCATCCTCAGTGATCTGCAACTGTCGCTGTGGCCGGTGGCCGCCATTCAGACGGCCCTGCCGGCGGGATGGCGGATAGCGGCTTCGGCCGGGCTGCGCCAGTTGCGCTTTGGCGACGAGGTAGTGGCAGAGATCCGCTACCCTGATGCCAGGACCACGGTGTTCGCGCAGCACCGCGACCACTACCGTCTGACGATCCGTACGCTCGATGGACAGCCGGCCGGGCCAGCCAGCGGGCATGCGGGTGGGAGTGCAGGCGAGCCGTCCAACGTGCAGAAGGGGGCGCGATGACGATCTACATGAATGCGATGAACGTGATCTGCGCGCTTGGCAGCGGCAACGATGCCGTGCGCGCGGCACTCTGGCGCACCGACGGCCCCAGCGGCGGCGAGGTGACTGACCGCTATACGCCCGGCATGCCACTGCATCTTGGCACCGTGCGCGAGCCGGTAGCCGCCAGCGATTTGCCTGCCGGCATCGCGCCCGGGCTGTTCAGCCGAAACAATGCGCTCCTCGACCGCACGCTGGCCGCGCTGCGGCCGGCGGCGGAGGCGGCCATTGCCCGGGTGGGGCCGCATCGCGTGGCCATTGTGCTGGGCACCAGCACGTCGGGCATCAGCGACGGCGAGGTGGCGGTGCGGGCGCGTGCCGCGGGCGGCAAGTGGCCCGCCGAGTTCCACTATGGCCAGCAGGAACTGGGCTCGCCCGCGCAATACCTGGCCCTGGCGCTGGGCGTGGCCGGCCCGGCCTATACGATTTCCACGGCCTGTTCGTCCAGTGCCAAATCCCTCGCGGCGGCGGCGCGGCTGATCGAGCAGGGCCTGGCCGACGTGGCCATCGCCGGTGGCGTGGACACGCTATGCGCGTTCACGATTGCCGGCTTCCGGTCGCTCGAATCGGTCAGCGCGGAACGCTGCAATCCGCTGTCGGCACACCGGCATGGCATCAACCTGGGCGAAGGGGCGGCCCTGTTCCTGATGTCGCGCGAGGCCGGCCCGGTGCGCCTGGCCGGTTGGGGCGAAACGTCGGACGCGCACCATATGTCCGCGCCGGACCCGGCGGGCGCCGGCGCGCGCGCGGCCATGGCGCAGGCGCTCTCGCGTGCCGGGCTGCAGGCCGCCGATATCGACTACCTGAACCTGCACGGCACGGCGACCGAACAGAACGACGCGATGGAATCGCGCGCCGTGGCCGACCTGCTGGGCACGGACGTGCCGGTGAGTTCCACCAAGCCCCAGACCGGCCACACGCTGGGCGCGGCGGGCGCGGTGGAGGCAGCGCTGATGTATCTGACACTGACCGACAACCCGCGGGGCCGGCTGCCGGCGCACTGGTGGGATGGCGCGGCAGACCCCACGCTGCCGGCCTTGCATGTGGTGGGCGCCGACGAGACGCTGGGGCGTCCGGTGCGGCATGTGATGAGCAATTCGTTCGCCTTTGGCGGCAGCAACAGCGTGCTGGTGATGGGCGAGGGCTAAAGATGAATACCAGCGAACCGTTATCGAATCTGCCGCCCATGGCCGAAGTGGTGCCGCACGCGGGGGCCATGCGCCTGGTCGACGAACTGGTGCACGCCGACGCCAACGGGTGCGTGGCGCGTGCCACGGTGCGTGCCACGCAGCTGTTCGTGGATGACGACGGCATGCCGGGATGGGTGGGCATCGAATACATGGCCCAGACCATCGCCGCCTGGGCCGGGGTGCAGAACCACATGGCGGGCCGCCCGCCGGGCATCGGCTTTCTGCTCGGGTCGCGCCGCTATGCGTGCGACGTGCCCGCGTTTCCGGTGGGCAGCGTGCTGACCATCGCCGCCAACGTGGAACTGGCCGGCGACAACGGCCTGGGCATGTTTTCCTGCACGCTGGCGCTGGACGGCCGCGAAGTGGCGCGTGCCAATGTTTCCGTTTTCCAGCCTGCCGACGCGCAGGCGTTTCTCCAGGGGCAGCAAGCATGACGAACAAGACCGTGCTCGTCACGGGGTCCTCGCGCGGAATTGGCCGCGCCATTGCCTTGCGCCTGGCGCGCGATGGCTATGACGTGGTGGTGCACTGCCGCGCCCGCCGCGAAGAGGCCGAATCGGTGGCCGACGCGGTGCGCGCGTTTGGCCGCAACGCGCGCGTGCTGGCGTTCGACATCGCCCGGCGCGAGGCCACCGCCAGCACGCTGCTGGCCGACATCGAGGCCCATGGCTGCTACTACGGCGTGGTCTGCAACGCCGGGCTGGCGCGCGATGCGGCGTTTCCGGCCATGAGCGGCGCGGAATGGGACGAAGTGGTGCACACCAACCTGGACGCCTTCTACAACGTGCTGAACCCGCTGGTCATGCCGATGGTGCAGCGCCGCCAGGCGGGCCGCATCGTCACGCTGTCGTCGGTGTCAGGGCTGGTGGGCAACCGGGGACAGACCAACTACAGCGCGGCCAAGGCCGGCATCATCGGCGCCACCAAGGCGCTGGCGATCGAGCTGGCCAAGCGCCAGATCACCGTGAACTGCGTGGCGCCGGGGCTGATCGACACCGAAATGGTGGAAGACCACGTGCGCGAAGAGGCGCTGAAGATGATACCGGCGCGCCGCATGGGCACCCCCGACGAAGTGGCCGCCACGGTGGCCTTCCTGCTTTCGCCGGATGCCGGTTACATTACACGCCAGGTCATTTCGGTGAATGGAGGGATGTTCGGATGAAGCGGGTAGTGGTTACCGGCGCGGGCGCGGTCAGCGCGCTGGGCAATGACTGGGCCACAGTGCGCGAGCGCCTGGCCGCCGGCCGCAACGCGGTTGTACGCATGCCGGACTGGGAGGACATCCGCGGCCTGAACACCCGGCTGGGCGCGCCAGTGCCGGCTTTCACGCCGCCGCCACACTACACGCGCAAGCTGACGCGGTCGATGGGCCGCGTATCGCTGATGGCCGTGATGGCCAGCGAGGCCGCGCTGGCCGATGCCGGCCTGACGGGCAGCCCGCTGATCACGAGCGGGCGCATGGGCATTGCCTATGGCTCGTCCACGGGCACGCCGTCGGCGGTGCAGGATTTCGCGCGCATGATGACGGAGCGGTCTACCGAGGACATCAGCGCCACCACGTACATCAAGATGATGCCCCACACCACGGCCGTAAACATTGGCGTGTTCTTTGGCATCACGGGGCGCATCCTGACCACGTCGAGCGCGTGCACGTCGGGCAGCCATGGCATCGGCTACGCGTTCGAGACGATCCGCATGGGGCGCCAGACGGCCATGCTGGCGGGCGGCGCGGAGGAACTGGATGCCACCGAGGCGGCTGTATTCGACACGCTGTTCGCCACCAGCACGCGCAACGACGCGCCCGCCGCCACGCCGCGACCGTTTGACGCGAACCGCGACGGCCTGGTGCTGGGCGAGGGCGCCGGCACGCTGGTGCTGGAGGAACTGGAGCACGCGCAAGCGCGTGGCGCGCGCATCCTGGCGGAGATCGTCGGCTACGGCACCAACAGCGATGGCGCGCACGTGACGCAGCCGCAGGCCGGCACCATGGCCGTGGCCATGCGCCTGGCGCTCGAGGATGCCAACCTGACGCCGGACGCCATCGGCTACGTCAACGCGCATGGCACTGCAACGGACCATGGCGACGTGGCCGAATCGCATGCCACGCATGCGGTGCTGGGGCCCAACGTGCCGATCAGCTCGCTCAAGAGCTACCTGGGCCACACGCTGGGCGCCTGCGGCGCGCTGGAAGCCTGGATGACGATCGCGATGATGCGGGATGGCTGGTTCGCGCCGACCGTGAACCTGACCGAACCGGACCCGCGCTGCGCGCCGCTCGACTACATCATGGGCGCGGGGCGCAAGCTCGAAACCGAGTACGTGATGAGCAACAACTTTGCGTTCGGTGGCATCAATACCTCGCTGGTATTCCGCCGCTGGGCCGAGCCGCAGTAGTGCAGTCAGGCAGTCTGGCAGTCATGCCGTAAAGCCGTAGTCGTCTTGCCCTTGTCCACAAACAGAAAAAAGGAAGGTCAAATGAAATTCTTCGCTCTCCCGCTGGTCGCCGTGGCCTGCGCCGCCACGCTGATGTCCACGCCCGCCGCCGCGCGCGATACCAAGTACATGCTGCCGTTCGAGGACGTGCTGAACATGCCCGAAGCCAAAGAGAAGCTCGACGGCTCGGTGAGGTTCTACCTCTCGGGCGCCAAGACGCCGAAGGTGCTGGAGAAGAAGGACAGCGACGTGTCGAACAAGAAGACCAATGGCGTGGGCAAGAGCGACGAGGAAGCCTGCCGCTGGGCCGCGCTGTCGGCGCTGCTGGCCTTCCAGGACAAGGCGAAGACCATGGGCGCCAACGCCGTGGTCGACATGGTCAGCTACTACAAGAAGGACACCAACGCCAGCGCCACCGAGTACGAGTGCCATGCCGGCGCCGTGGTGGTAGGCGTGACGCTGAAGGGCACGTACGCCAAGGTGGCGAACTGAACCGCCTGATGCGCCTGGCCTGACGCTGCGAAGACGAAGAGACCCCGCCATGCCGCTTGCCCTGCGTACCGGATCGGTCATGGCTTTCGCAGCCATGGCCCCGCCTGTCAGCCGCTGGATGTCGGCCGAAGAGCTGGGCCGGCTGGCGGCCATGCGCGCCCAGCAGCGTGCCGAGCAGTTCGCGGCGGGGCGCTGGCTGGCGCGCCGGCTGCTGGCCGTGACGTTTGGCGGCGACGCGTCGGAGTGGGCGCTCTCGGCGGCCGAGGACGCGCCGCCGCTGGCCACCCACACCGCCGGCGCGGTGGGTACGCCGGTCTTCGTCTCGATTGCGCATTCCGGCGATCACCTGGCCTGCGCGGTCTCGGACATGCCGGTGGGCGTGGATATCGAGGAACTGCAGCCCCGCAGGCACCTGGATACGCTGATCGAGGCCACCACCACCGAAGCCGAGCGGGCCGCCCTGCCCGAGTTGCTGGCGGTGGACGACGACGCGGCCCGCATGCTGGCCTTCTTCCAGCTCTGGACGCTCAAGGAAGCCTGGATCAAATGCCATGGCGGCAACCTGTTCCAGACCATGATGGGGCACGTGGTAGAGGCGGTGCCGTCGCCGCTGGAACAGGCCAATGGCCTGACGTGGCGCCGCCAGGGTGCGGTGCTGGCGCTGGCGGCCAGCGCAGCCGTGGACGAGCTCGACCTGCCGCACGCTACCGGCTGGCGGCTGCACGCGCGCGAGACCGTCGGCTGAACGCCGGCCGGTCTGAAGCCTTCACACGGTCACACGGTCACCCGGGCCCGGCCGATGCATCCGGGATGCAACCGCTCAGGTTTTTTCCAGCGACGCGCAGGCTGCGCGCAGGATCGCGGCGTAGCGCTCCAGATGCGGCTCGATGCGGTACACCGGCCCGGCGATCGAAATCGCGTAACACTCCCCCGACAACCGCACTGGCCAGGCCAGCGCGCCCACGTCCGGCATCGACTCGCTCAGGTTCACATAGGCGCCGCGCTCGCGCGCGTGGCGCAGGTCGGCTTCGAGCGTATCGGGCGTGGTCAGCGTGCGCGGCGTGAACGGCTGGAAGGCCAGCTGGCGCAGCAGCACGGCACGGTCAGTGTCGTCCATCGCCGCCAGCAGGGCCTTGCCGATGGAGTTGGCGTGCAGCTCGCGCCGTTCGCCGGCCGTGGCGATATAGCGAATGGCGTGCGGGGATTCCAGCACGTCCAGGTAGACCACCGCGGTGCCTTCATGGAGCTTGCCGATGACCACGGTCTCGCCGGTGGCATCGCGCAGTTCGCTCATGGTGCCGTGCACGCGGTCCAGCACGGGGTCGTGCCGGGCGATCTGCTGGGCCATGGCCAGCAGGCGGCCGGTGGGGTAGTAGCCCTGGCGGCGCGCCGTTTCATAGAGATAGCCCAACGAGGTGAGGGTGCGGATCAGCGCCAGGCAGCTGGACGCCGGCACGGCCAGCAGCCGGGCCAGCTCGGAGAGCGACAGCGCGCGCCGCTCGCGTGCAAAGGTCTCGATGATCTCGATCACACGCAGCGCGGTCTTGACGTTCATCGCCGGGGTCTTGGCGGCGGAAGGCTCGGGACGCTCGGGCATGGGCGGGGCAGGGGCGAGTCGGAGTGAATATGGGCGGGGACTGTAGCACGGGAGGCATGGGCGTGGCCGGACGACGATCGGACGATGGCCGTGCGGCGTTGCCGGCGCGCGTCGTACTACGTTTACGTTGTAAAGTCGTTTTACAACCTATGTGTTGTAACTTGAAAATACAGCCTTTACGTAGTAAAACGGCTTTACAACCGATACGTTGTCAACCCCGCCCCCAAAGCCCCCAGCCCGTCTGAAGTTGGCCATGCCTGAAACCTATCCGATCCGCATCCTCAGCCAGTTGAGTCCTGTCCTGCAGGGGTTCCGCAAATCGCGCGGACTGACGCAGGCCGCGCTCGCGGCAAAGCTCGGCGTCAGCCAGCAGAGCTATGCCCGACTGGAGGCCAACCCGGGACGCGCCAGCCTGGCGCGGGTGCTGGCCGCGCTGCAGGCGCTGGAAGTGGAACTGACGCTCACGCCGCGCGGCGACATTGCCGTCCGGCCGCAGGCGCCGCTCGGGCCAGACAAGGCGGGCAAGCCCACCAAGCCCACCAAGCCCACCAAGCCCACCAAGCCCACCAAGCCCACCAAGCCAGCCAAGTCCGCAGCTGGCAAGGCTGCGCCGGGCCGGCGCACGCCCAAGGGCGAGGACTGGTAATGGGCCGGCGTCCGCTCAGGCGCCGCCTCGGTGTCTGGATGAATGGGTGGCTGACCGGGGTATGGGAACAAGGCCCCGACGGCGAATCGTTCGCCTATGACGCCGCATGGCGGGCCAGCGAGCAGGGCCGGCCGCTATCGTTGTCGCTGCCATTCCGCGCCGATGGTGCCCCGTATCGCGGCAGCGTGGTGACTGACTATTTCGATAACCTGCTGCCGGATAGCGATGCCATCCGCCGCCGGCTGGCACAACGGCATCGCACCGGCGGCACCGGTCCGTTCGAGCTGCTGGCCGCCCTCGGTCGCGATTGCGTGGGCGCCTTGCAGCTGCTGCCCGAAGGCGACGAACCCACGGCGCTGCACACGATCCGCGGCACCCCGCTCGACGAGGCGGCCATTGCCGCGCTGCTGCGCGACGCCACGCGCGCCCCGCCGCTCGGCCAGCACGACGACGCGGGCGACCTGCGGCTGTCCATCGCCGGCGCCCAGGAAAAGACCGCGCTGCTGCGCCATCGGGGCCAGTGGCTGCTGCCGCAGGGCAGCACGCCCACCACGCATATCCTGAAACTGCCGCTGGGGCTGGTTGGCAACATGCGCGCCGACATGCGCACGTCGGTGGAAAACGAGTGGCTCTGCGCCCAGCTCGTGCGGCATGTCGGGCTGCCGGTGGCACCGTGCGAGGTCGTGCAGTTCGAAGACCAGAAGGTGCTGGTGGTGGAGCGCTTCGACCGCCGGCTGGCGTCTGACGGGAGCTGGATCATCCGGCTGCCACAGGAGGACTTCTGCCAGGCGCTGGGCATCTCGCCGTTGTCGAAATACCAGGCCGATGGCGGGCCGGGCATCGCCGAAATCATGACGGTACTGGCCGGTTCCGAGACCCCCGCGCACGACCGGCGCAATTTCTTCCAGACCCAGATCCTGTTCTGGATGCTCGCCGCCACGGACGGCCACGCCAAGAACTTCAGCCTGTCGATCGGGCCGGGCGGCCGCTACTGGTCGACACCGCTCTACGACGTACTGTCGGCATTCCCGATCATGGGCGGCGGTGCCAACCAGCTGGCGCCGCAGAAGGCGCGCATGGCGATGGCGGTGCGCGGTACGCAGAATCACTACCGGATGGCGCAGATCCTGCGCCGGCACTGGCTGGAGCAGGGGCGACGCGTGGGTTTGCCGGGTGACGAGGTGGAAGCCATCATCGCTGACCTGAAGGCCGTCATCGAGCCGGCCATCGCCGCCACGGCGGCGCAGTTGCCGGACGATTTCCCGCAGGACGTGGCCGAGCGCGTCTTCGGCGGGCTGCGCGCCCAGGCCAGGCGCATCTGAGCGCTGGGCGCCGGGCAAGCCGGCGCCGATTTGTACCGTTGTGTATCCCGGCGGATCGGCGATACGTCGTCACACGCAACGGGCGCTTCCGCCACACGGAAGCGATACGTCCGGCCGTTCCAATAGGCTCCATGGCGAATGCGCACGGTGCGCCGCCAATCACCGGTCCGGCAGGAGCCCACCATGTCGAAATTGAACATTGCGATGCAACTGGCGAGGACAGTGTTCTCGTCGTTGCCGCCGGGTGCGCTCCAGGGTCTGACGCTGGCCGCCGCCATCGTCGCCACGGCAACGGCCTGCGCGGCGTTGGCCATGGCGGGGTCGGCGCGTGCCGTACCGGCCTTCAACAACTAGTGTTTCTGGAGAGATCAGATGTGGAATCGAACGATTGCATCGCTGGCCGTGGCCGGCCTGGGCCTGACCGCGGCTTGCACCGCGCTGGCCACCCCTGCCGCCGACAACGGACAGCCTTCCGTAGTGATCGTGCACGGCGCGTTTGCCGACGGCTCTGACTGGGCCAAGGTCATTCCGCTGCTGCAGGCCAAGGGCGTGAAGGTGCAGGCGGTGCAGAACGGGCTGGAGTCGCTGGCCGGCGACGTGGCGGCCACGCGTCGGGCCATCGACAACCAGCCGGGCAAGGTCGTGCTGGTGGGCCATTCGTGGGGCGGCACGGTGATCACCGAGGCGGGCGCCAACGACAAAGTGTCGGCGCTGGTCTACGTGGCCGCGTTTGCGCCCGATGCCGGCCAGTCGACCGAAGAGGCGGGCAAGGCGTTGCCGCCCGCGCCGGGCATCGGCAAGCTGGTGGCCGACAAGGACGGCTATCTGTCGCTGCCGCCCGAGGCCGTGGCCAGCGATTTCGCGCAGGACGTGCCGGCCGCGCAGGCTCGCGTGATGGCGGCCACGCAGGGCCCGATCCAGGCCAAGGCGTTTGGCGAAAAGACCACGGTTGCGGCGTGGTCGACGCGGCCGTCGTGGTACATCGTCAGCGCGAAGGACCGCATGATCCCGCCTGACCTGGAGCGCGCCATGGCGCAGAAGATCAAGGCGAAGGTCACCACGCTGCCGACCAGCCACGTGCCGCAGCAATCGCGGCCGGCCGATGTGGCCAGGGTGATCCTGGACGCCGTGCAGACGGTGCAGGCGCAGCAGTAAATCGCGCCTGGCAGCCGGCGCGGCAGCCAGCAAAAAGCCCCTTCTCCCGCGTGGCGGCAGAAGGGGCTTTTTTACGCGCGCAAACTTACTTGTTCGGCGTGGCGGCCGGGCCGGCAGGCAGCGGCTCGATGCCGTCGCGCTTCACGTACGTCACCGACGTGACGTAGCTCGACGACGTGAACTTCTCCACGCCGTTCGTGCCCTGGCGTTCGCCGCCGTTCGGGTCGGTGTGCGAGAGCTCCGCCACGTACGTGCCTTTCCACGGCATGTCGAACGTCACCAGGCCCTGCTCGTCGGTACGGCCTTCCTTGGCCCAGCCCGATTGGGTCACCAGCGCGACCTTGGCCTTGGGCAGCGGCTTGCCCTGGTAGTACGCCTTGAACGCGCCAGGCTGGCCGGCCGGCACGAGGTCCAGCGCAAGCTTGGGCGGCTGGGCGGCGAAATCGGACACCCAGCGCGCGGCAGGGTAGTAGCGGTTCGTGAATTCCTTGTCGGCGCGCTTGCCCGTGTAGAGCGGGTATTTCGCGTCTTCCGCCACCAGGCTGTCACGCTCGCCCAGCGTGAACGGCAGCTGGAAGCCGTTGGCCGTCTTGGTGCCGTTGGCGGTCTTTTCGCCACCGGTGGCAATCAGCGTGGCGGTGGGGGCCACGAACTTGTCGAGCAGGCCGGGCGACACTTCGCGCAGGTTGTCGCCAAACTCGCCAAAGCGGATCGTGGCCGACTGCCCGGCCGGTTGTTCGATCCAGATCTGGTGCGCGTGCGCGGCGCCGGACAGAGCAAGCAGGGCGGTGGCAAGGGTAAAGGTCTTGTTCATGAAAGCGTCGTCTTCGTGAATGGAGAAAATCGGAATCGAACTGCCGCGAACCGGGTACGCATGCGCGCTCGCTTTCCCTCCGCTAAGCCGCGCGTGACGGCGTTCGCAAATGAGAAGCATTGCTATTACCAGAACGGCGGGGTGCCTGTCAATTAACTATCCCGCCGCCGCCATGGCTTTGGCGTGGCATGGCGCGGGGGCGGGCGGCTTATGGAAGCCGTCAACGCAAACGCGCTCATTCTGCTGATCAGGGATTATCCCGAGCGCTTTTGTTTCTGACAAAAATGTAATGATAATGCGTAAGAAAAAACCCTCGATACGGTTTTTGTGACGCGAAACTTCATCTATAAATACAGCCTACGTGCTGCGAACTGGTGTCACGCGTCACGCCTCGCCCGCTTGTGCTAGCCTGCGGGCTTTTTTTTTTGTCCAGATAATCCACGTATTCCGCCCGATTATTAATCGGCGCCGGTTGATTTTTCCCCGTAATAACTGGCCTCCAGCATGGTGAAAACCCTGCCGTTCCTTTACCTTGACTAACCTGGCATATCACATACCTTGTAACCATCGCGTCTCACGATTACGCGAACATTACGCCGAACATTACAAAGCTGTAATTATTCGGCGATTTTCAATATGGCGGAGGTTTGATATGAGCTACGCATAAAGGAGTCGGTCAGATACCTGGCATGCAAGGCCAGGCAGGGTTCTGGCGCGCATTTGGTACCAACTCGTAATCGGGCAATGGCGGTCCTGCGCACGCGTCTCGCACGCAAATCCGAAAGCATGAAAACAACAATTAGAACGATGACACAGGAGACACGCAAATGCACACGACCATATTACGGCGCGAACGCCCAATGCTGGCGTATCGCACGACCTTTCCCGCAAAAGCAGGCCATACGATGACTGGGAGCGCGCAATGACCTATGCAACTTCGGGGGCGGTGCGCCCCAATCCACAGATTTCAGAGAGCAAGCGCTGGTTACAGCTTCTGGTCGGCGTGGTCTGCATGATCGCCACGGCGAATATCCAGTACGCCTGGACCCTGTTCGTGCCGGAAATCCAGGACAACTTTGGCTGGTCTCGGGCCAATATCCAGATCGCCTTTACGATCTTCGTGCTGGTTCAAACCTGGCTGGCGCCGATCGAGGGCTATTTCATCGATAAATTCGGGCCGCGCCTGATGGTGGCGTTCGGCGCGCTGTTCATCGGCTTTGCCTGGGTCATCAACTCCCAGGCCACCACGCTGATGGGCTTCTACGTGGGCGCGGCGGTAGGCGGCCTGGGCGTGGGTTCGATCTACGCCACCTGTATCAACAACGCGATCAAGTGGTTCCCGGACCGCCGCGGCCTGGCCGTGGGCCTGACGGCCGGCGGATACGGCGCCGGCTCGGCCGCCACCATCCTGCCGATCGCGGCGATGATCGAATCGCAGGGCTTCCAGCACACGTTCCTGTTCTTCGGCATCCTGCAGGGCTCGCTGGCGTTCCTGGCGGCCTGGTTCCTGCGTGCGCCGCAATCGAACGAAGTGAAGGCGTCCAGCAAGATCTACCAGTCCACGCGCGACTACACGCTGAAGGAAGCGCTGTGCACCAAGCTGTTCTGGCTGATGCTGGTGATGTTCGTGCTGGTGGTCACCGGCGGCATGATGGCCGTGGCGCAGCTCGGCGTGATCGCCAAGGATCTGGGCGTCAAGGAGTTCAAGGTCGACCTGTACTTCTTCACGATGGCCGCGCTGCCCCTGGCCCTGATGCTCGACCGCGTGATGAACGGCATCTCGCGACCACTGTTCGGCTGGATCTCGGACCACATCGGCCGAGAGAAGACGATGGTGATCGCGTTCACGCTGGAAGGCATCGGCATCATCGCGCTGGGGTACTTCGGCAGCAACCCGTACGCGTTCCTGATCTTGTCGGGCGTGGTGTTCCTGGCCTGGGGCGAGGTCTACTCGTTGTTCTCGGCCCTGTCGGGCGATGCCTTCGGCACCAAGCACATTGGCAAGATCTACGGCGTGCTGTACACGGCCAAGGGTATCGGCGCGCTGTTCGTGCCCATCGGCAACCTGATGATGGAAGCGACCGGCACGTGGTCCACCGTGCTCTACACCGTGGCGACGATGGACCTGTTGGCCGCCTTCCTGGCCTTCACGGTTCTGAGACCGGTGTTCGCCAACCACGTGGCGGCGTCGAAACAACGCTTCGCCGAGGAGCAGGGGCCGGGAACCGGACAGGTGCCGGCGTAACCTGAAAGCGTGATCGGCGAGTAGGAAAGGCTGTCCCGGCAAGGGACAGCCTCGGTGTCGGTCAGGCCGGCTCGCGCTCCGCCACGGACACCGCGGACACCGCGGGCGCTGCTCCAGCGGCCGGACGGCTCGCCGTCAGGCGCCGGTAGCGCCCCAGCGCCCACAGCGGGAAGTACGCGGTGTAGCCGTGGTACTTGAGGTGGAAGATGCGCGGGAAGCCCGGTGCGTTGTGGTACGGATGGGTCCAGAACCCGTCCGGACCCTGCGCATCGATCAGCCATTGCGCACCGCGCTTCACCGATTCCGATTCGGCTTCGCCCAGCGCCAGCTGCCCCAGCATCGCCCAGGCCGTGTGCTCGGCCGTGCTGCCGTCGGCATGCGTGCCGGCCAGTTCGGGATGCAGGTAGCTGTCGTTGGTTTCGCCCCAGCCGCCATCGGCGTTCTGCTTGCCACGCAGCCAGTCCACCGCGCGGCGCACCATCGCCTGCTTGCGGTCCACGCCGGCCAGCGCCAGGCCGGCCAGCACGCTCCACGTGCCATAGATATAGTTGGTGCCCCAGCGGCCCCACCAGCTGCCGTCGGGCTGCTGGGTCTGGCGCAGATAGTCGATGCAGCGCGCACGCGAGCCGGCATCCTGGGCGCGATTGGTCACGCCCATGGCCAGCAGCATGCGGCCAGACACATCCTCGGTGGGCGGGTCGAGCAGCGCGCCGTGATCGGCGAACGGAATCGCGTTCAGGTAGTTGCGGTCGCAGTTGGCGTCGAACGCGCCAAAGCCGCCGTTCTTCGACTGCAGGCCGATAGACCAGTCGAGCGCGCGATCCACGTGCGGCTGGTAGCGCTCGGTCTGGCCGGTGCGCTTGCCGTGCGCATGCAGCATGGCCAGCACCACGGCCGTGTCGTCGACGTCCGGGTAGTACGGGTTGGCGTACTGGAACGCCCAGCCGCCGGGCGGCGTGGCCGGGGCCGCATTGTGTTCCCAGTCGCCCCTGAGATCCAATACCTGGCGCTCGGTCATCCAGTCATAGGCGCGCGCGACGGCCGTGGTCGAGCGCTCGCTGGCCGGCGCCTGCTCCAGTGCCATCACGCTCCAGGCGGTGTCCCAGATCGGCGAGAGGCACGGCTGGCAGTACGAACTGCCGTCGGCGCGATGCACCACGAGCTTTTTCAGCGCGTCCATGCAGTCGCGGCGCAGCGGATGGTCCTTGGCATAGCCCATCAGCACCATCATTTCGTAGGCGTAGACCATCGGCGGGAAGATGCCGCCGAAGCCGTCTTCGCCGTTCATCCGCGCCTCGCTCCACTTCACGGCGCGCTCGATGGCCTTGCGGCGCACGAAGCGCGGAATCAGCGGCTCCACGTGGCGGACGATGCGGTCCAGCTTCAGGAACACGTTCTGCAGGCCACGCTTGCGCGGGAAGAACTCGGTTTCCAGTTCGGGCGGGGTGACGAACAGCTCCTGCACGTGGATGCCGAGCGGATTCTTCGCCTGCGCGCGCATCGAGCACAGCACCAGCAGCGGCACCATGGTCGTGCGGGCCCAGTAGGCCACCTTGTCCATGTGGATCGGCGCCCAGCGCGGGAACAGCACGAACTCCACGGGCATGAACGGCGTGGCGCGCCAGGGCACCTCGCCAAACGTGGCCAGCAGGATGCGCGTGAACACGTTGCTCCTGGCGGCGCCGCCGCGCTGCAGGATGGCTTCGCGCGCGCGCACCATGTGCGGCGCGTCGGGCGAATCGCCGGCGGCCTTCAGCGCAAAGTACGCCTTGACGCTGCACGAGATGTCGAGGTCGCCGCCGTAGTACAGGTCCCACGCGCCGTGCCGGTCGTGCCGCTGCAGCGCGCGCAGGTACTTCGCCATGCGCGCCTGCAACGCCGTGTCGATCTCGTCGACGAAATGCATCATCAGGATGTACTCGGCCGTGATCGTGGCATCCGATTCGAGTTCGAAACACCAGTGGCCGTCGGGGTGCTGCAGGTCCAGCAACGCGTCGCGTGCGCGGGTCAGGGCGGCATCGAGGTCCGATACCGTGAAGTCTTGCTCGGTCATGCTTGTGGGGGTTCCGCGTGTTCTTGGTATTCGGTGTGGGCAGGGGGCGGCGAACCGGCGTGCGTCAGTTGTTCCAGCTGGCGAACCAGCGCCGCGCGCTGGGCGGCGCCGATGGCCCGATGCCCGAGCAGGTCGGCCAGCCACAGGCCATCGGCGGCCAGGCGGCATAGCAGCAGGCGGCTGGCGTCTTCGCACTGCGACGCGTCCTGCCGCAGCGACTCCGCTTCCCATTCCTGGTAAGGCGTCCGGAATTCGGGGCGCGCCATGACGAGCATCATCGCGGCCCGCCACAGCTCGCGCTCGCCGGCTTCGACAAAGCCGTCGGCCGAAGCACGCAGGTAGGCGCGCGTGTTGCGGCCGTGCGATTCGGTGTCGGCGTCGGCCACGGTGGCCACCTGCCGCTTGAAGTGTTCGAGCACCTGCCCGGAAAGCGCTTCCAGCAATTCCTGCTTGCTCGAGAAGTGATGTTGCAGGCCGCCCTTGGACACGCCCGCGCGCGCCGCCACCGCATTGAGGGTTACGGCGCCGATGCCTTCCTCGACCAGGAGGTCGATCGTGGCGGCCAGCAGCCGGTCACGAATCAGCTGGGGTTGTTTGGGACGACGGTGGGCTTCACTCATGGGCCGGCAAGATACCATCCGGACGGATTGTTTGCAATGTGACGCCGGCGCTGCATTGTAATGTCTACCAATGTCTACATTGTCTTGGACCCTTTAGCCGGCGTTGGCCCAGGCCGTTAGTGCGGTGCAGCATCAACTCCGAGGCAGTTCCCATGTTCAGCAAACTTTCCATTCGATTCCGGCTCAACGCCGCCCTGGCGGTTCTGGCCGGCTTGCTGGTCCTGATCGGCATCATCGGCGTGTTCGGCATGCGCGCATCGATTGCCGATATCCGCGAGATCTATACCAACCAGCTGGCGTCCACCCGGCTGGTGGCGGCGTCCCAGCTCAACGCGGCCGTGGTGCGTACCACGCTCGACCGCGCCGTGTTCCATCCGGATGCGGAAGACGTGCCGACCACCATCGAGAAAGCGGCCGCCTATCGCGAAAAATCCGAGAAAGCCTGGAACGCCTACCAGGCGCTGCCGAAGTCCGCTGAAGAGCGGGAGCTGTCGGCCAGGGTCGAGGCACTGCGCGCAAAGTTGTTCAAGGACGGCGTCGAGCCGCTGGTGGCGGCGCTGCGCGCGCACGACGCGGCGGCCATCGACGAGCAGGTGATGGCGAAAATTCCGCCGCTGTTCGTTGAACTGACGGCGGCCGTGAACGCGCTGGAGCGCAACCAGAGCGACCAGGCGCAGGCCATGTACACCGACGCCAATGCGCGCTCCGAACGTTTTCTGTGGATGGTGAGCGGCGCCATCTTCATCGGCATCGTGGGCGCGCTCGCATGCGCGATCGGGCTGCGCCGCGCCATCTCCGAGCCGCTGGCCCGCATGATGGACAGCTTCGGCCGCATCTCGCAAGGCGACCTGACCGAGCGCATCCGCCTGACGAGCCAGGACGAGATGGGCGACCTGACCCAGGGCCTGCGACAGATGCAGTCGGGGCTGGTGGAAGCCATCCACACCATGCGCGGCGGCAGCGACGCCATCGCCACGGCCACGCGCCAGATTGCGGCGGGCAACCTCGATCTGTCCCAGCGTACCGAGCAGCAGGCCAGCGCGCTGGAAGAAACCGCCGCCAGCATGGAGCAGCTGACCGCCATCGTGAAGCAGAACGCCGAGAACGCGCACCAGGCCAATCAGTTGGCCACCGCCGCATCGGAAACCGCTTCGCGCGGCGGCGAGGACATGCGCCACGTGGTGTCGACCATGAGCGGCATCCAGCTGGCATCGCGCAAGATCGGTGAAATCACGGCCGTGATCGAGGGCATCGCCTTCCAGACCAACATCCTGGCCCTGAATGCGGCCGTGGAAGCCGCACGCGCCGGTGAACAGGGGCGCGGCTTCGCCGTGGTGGCGGGCGAGGTGCGGGAACTGGCGCAGCGCTCGGCATCGGCGGCCAAGGAGATCGTGCAGCTGATCAACGACACCGTGAGCCAGGTGGAAGCGGGCACCCGGCAGGTGGACAAGGCCGGCACGACCATGCAGGACCTGGTGCAGGCCGTGGGCCGCGTGACGTCGATCATGGGGGAAATCAGCACGGCCTCGCGCGAACAGAGCGCCGGCATCGAGCAGGTGGGCCGCGCCGTGACGCAGATGGACGAGATGACCCAGCAGAATGCCGCCTTGGTGGAAGAGGCCGCCGCGGCGGCAAAGGCGCTGGAGGAACAGGCCGGCGTGCTGCGCGCCTCGGTGGCGTCGTTCCAGGTGCCGGCGGCGGTCTAGCCTCGATCCGTGTGGTGCTTCAGGCGGGGGTCAAGCGGCATGAAGCGGCGTGAAGCGCAGCCGCTCGTCTTCCAGCGTGCCGTGGAACATCTCCGCCGGACGCACCCAGGGCGAGGTGTCGTGCGGCCAGATATGGACGTAGACCGTCAGCACTTCGTCATGCTCGGAGTGCTTCGCCTCGAACATGCGGCGGTACAGGCCGCCCTTGTAGTGCCGGTGCGTGGCCAGCTTCAGCGCTTCCGCCTCGCTGGTCACCTGGTAGCGCGGCGTCTTGCCCTCGCTGAAGGCGCCAACCAGTGCGAAGGCTTCAGTGATGGCGGTGATGTCGGTGTCTTGCATGGGCTCGTCCTGCGGAGTGGGGCCGCCATTCTAGTGCTTCTGCGGCTGTGCATCCCAGGAAGTCGCCATGTTGCCAGGCCCCGGCTGTGCCGGCTGAACCGTCGCGCGTTCGCGCCGAGCCTGACAACGCCGGTCCGGCGCGACCGACCGGTGCCGCCGTCAAGGCGTGATGGCCACCTTGAGCACGCCGTCGCGCTGATGGGCGAACAGGTCGTAGGCCGCTTCGATGTCGTCGAGCTTGTAGTGATGGGTCACCAGCGGGGCCAGGTCGACGCGCGCGCTCTCTATCACGTTCATCAGCCGGCGCATGCGCTCCTTGCCGCCGGGGCATAGCGACGTGATGATCCGGTGGTCGCCCAGGCCGGCGGCAAACGGCGCCAGCGGAATGCGCAGGTCGGTGGAGTAAACGCCCAGGCTCGACAGCGTGCCCCCGGGCTTCAGCACCCGCAGCGCGGCCTCGAAGGTGGCCTGCGTGCCCAGCGCCTCGATCGACGCGTCAACGCCGCGCCCGCCCGTAAGCCGCAGGATCTCGTCGACCACATCGGTATTGCGGAAGTTGATCGTGGCGTCGGCGCCCATCTGCCGCGCGATGGCCAGCCGCTCGTCGATGCCGTCGATCACGATGATGCGCGAGGCGCCCCGCAGTTTCGCGCCGGCCGTGGCGCACAGGCCGATCGGCCCCTGCGCGAACACCGCGACGATATCGCCAATCTTGATGTTGGCCTGCTCGGCGCCGGCAAAGCCGGTGGACATGATGTCCGGGCACATCAGCACCTGTTCATCGGTCAGGCCGTCCGGCACGGGGGCAAGGTTGGCCTGGGCGTCGGGCACCAGCACGTATTCGGCCTGCGTGCCGTCGATGGTATTGCCGAAGCGCCAGCCGCCCATGGGCTTGTAGCCGTGCGCGTGGGCCTGGCCGTCCTGCGAAGCGCAGCCGTCCTGGCAGGCGTAGGAATGAAAGCTCGGGCAGATGGCGCCGGCAATCACGCGCTGGCCTTCGCGGTAGCCGGTGACGTTGCGGCCCAGTTTCTCGATCACGCCCACCGGCTCGTGCCCGATGGTCAGCCCCGGCTGCACCGGGTACTCCCCCTTGAGAATATGGACGTCGGTGCCGCAGATCGTGGTGGTGGTGATCCGCACCAGCGCGTCGCCCGCGCCAACCTCGGGAATCGGCTTTTCCTGCAGGATGATCTTTCCCGGACCTTCAAAGACGGCAGCTCGCATCGTGGGCATGGTCATGCTCCTGAAGACATCAACGACAGGCGGGCAAATTTCGCCCGCAACCGGTTCAGTCTATTGCCACGAAAATGCTCCGATGTTGATCAGCATCCAGTGGCGCAGAAGCTGATGCGAATGCTTCCGCACCCGGGCGCGGGTGGCCGCGGGCCGCTGCGGGTTAGGGGCGTGCCGCTGCCGTCACCGTCGCTGGGCCAGCCAGATTCCCGCGCCGATGGCGACGAGCCCCACGCCGTGGTACCAGTGGGGCGCCTCGCCCAGCAGCAACGTGGAGAGCACGGCCGCGAACAGCGGTGTCAGCGTAATGAAGAAGACCGGCAACTGGGCCCCGGCGCGCGCAATGGCGCGGTCCCAGAAAAAGTACGCCAGCAGCGACGGCACGGTGCCCACGTACAGCAGGATGGCGGCTACCTTGCCGCTCCACTCCAGCGGGGCGGTCAGGTTGCCGATCTCCCATGCCGCCAGCGGCACACTGGCGATCACGCCGGTCACGATCTGGGCAAACAGCAGCACCGGCAGCGGCAGGTCCGGCCGGTGCTTGCGCAGCATCCAGGTATAGAAGCTCCAGGTGATGGTGGCCGCGAGCATGAACAGGTCGCCAGGTACGAAGGCGAGCTGGGCCAGCCGGCCCGGGTCGCCCCGCATCAGCACGAACGACACGCCCAGCAGGCACAGCAGCGCGCCGGCCACGTGCCAGCCGCGCAGCCGCTCGCGGAAGAACGCGGCGCCGATCACCAGCAGGAAGAGCGGCGTGGAAGCGCCAATCAGCGTGACGTTGATCGGCGTGGATGTCGTGAGCGCCAGGTACTGGAACGCGTTGTAGCTGGCAATCGAGAGCACGCCCATGGCCGCCAGCACGCCCGTGTGGCGCCAGAGCGCGGCCCGGTGCGCCATCACGCCGCGCCAGGCATAGGGGGCCAGCAGCAGGCCGGCGATGATCCAGCGCACCAGGTTGAGCGTGATGGGGGGCACCGTGCCCGCCGCAAGGCGTCCCACGATGGCGTTGCCCGCCCAGGCGAGCGGCGGGAAGGTGAGCAGGAACAGCGTGGTGGCGTCGAGGCGGGTGGTTTTCATGGGGCGGCAATTTCCGGATGGCTGGGAATATAGCCGGAAACCCCTGAATGGCCGTGGCGCGACCCTGTCGCGCATGCGGTTGCTGTCACCTGCGGCACCGGTAGTTCGGTGCGGCGTGGGCTGCCCGACCGACCCGCCATCGGTAGCAACCCCAAGTTGACTCGGAATTTCATGAGCATAAAATCAGTTTCACAAACATGAAAATAGCGCGCCGGCCGACCGGTCAGGCGTCAACGTTGGAGACAAGCCCACCCATGACCGCATCCTCTGCCGCCAAGCCGGCGGCACCGACCTATTTCGTCCGTACCGAAGACGTGCCCGGCTATCACCCGGCCAACCACGTTGGCACGCTGAACCGCCGCATCATCGGCCGCGAGAACGTGGGCGCCACGCAGCTCGAAGTGATCCACGGCACCATCGAGCGCGGCAAGGGCGCGCTGCCCCATGCCCACCCGGGCATCGAACAGGTCTGCTACGTGCTGGAAGGCCGGGCGCGAGCCGAGGTCAACGGGCAGGCGCAGGAACTGGGGCCGGGCGACTGCTGCTTCTTTCCGGCCGATGCCATGCATGTGTTCACCGTCATCAGCGACACGCCCGTGAAGCTGCTGGTGGTCTACGCGCCGCCGTACGAGGAATCGCCGGACCGCGTGGTCCGGCCGGCCTGATCGCAACCCTGGCCAAGCCAGGCTTTGCAGCTGTTCACGATAAATACAGAGGAGACCACCATGCCGAATTTCCGCGTGCGGCGCACGCTCGTCGCCGCCCTGATGGCGCTGTCCGCCGGGGCGCTGCCGTTGGGTGCCCAGGCCGCCGACAACTATCCCAGCCGGCCGATCCGGCTGGTGGTGCCGTTCGCGGCCGGTAGCGGCACCGATGCCGTGGCGCGCATCACGGCCAAGGAACTGGGCGACGCGCTGGGCCAGAACGTGGTGGTCGACAACCGGCCCGGCGCCAATGGTGCAATCGCGGCCGAACTGGTGGCCCAGGCCGCGCCCGACGGCTACACGCTGTTCATGACGACGAACACGACCCATTCGGCCAACCCGTCGCTGATGAAGAAGCTGCCCTACGACCCGATCAAGGATTTCACGCCGGTTGCGCGCATGGGCAACCTGCCGTTCATGCTGGTGATCAACCCCAAGCTGCCGGTCAAGACCGTGGGTGAGCTGATTGCCTACGCCAAGGCGCATCCGGGCATGTCTTACGCCAGCGGCAACAGCACCGGCATCGTGTCGGGCGCCACGCTGGGCCGCCTGGCCCATATCGACCTGCTGCACGTGCCATACAAGAGCACGCCGCCGGCCATGACCGACGTCATCGCGGGGCAGGTGCCGATGATGTTCGTGGACGTGGCGGCCGGCATTGCCAACGTGAAGGCCGGCAAGATGCGCGCGCTGGCCGTGACCACCGCGCAGCGCAGCCGGCTGCTGCCAGATCTGCCGCCGCTTGCCGACACGCCGGAGCTCAAGGGTTTCGATATCACCTCGTGGAACGGCGTGTTCGCGCCGGCCAGGACGCCGCAGCCGATTGTCGAGCGCCTGAACCGCGAACTCTCGAAGATTGCATCGAGCAAGGACGTGGCGCCGAAGTTCGAGGCGCTTGGTTTCGAGGCCTTCGGCCAGACGCCCCAGCAGTTCACGGCGTTCGTCAACAGCGAGCTGGTGAAGTGGAGCCGGCTGGTGAAGGATGCGGGCATTCAGCCGGAATAAGGAAACGAGGGGCGCACCAGATGAATTTTGAACGGACACCCGAGCAGAACGCGATCGTCGAGGCGGTGTCGCAGCTCTGCAGCGACTTTGGGCCCGACTACTGGGCGGAGCTTGATCGCGAGCACCGCTTTCCGGAAGCGTTCCACCAGGCCATGGCCGGGGCCGGCTGGCTGGGCATTGCCATGCCGGAGCGCTTTGGCGGGGCCGGGCTGGGCATCACCGAGGCCGCGCTGATCATGCAGACGGTGTCGGCATCGGGCGCGGGGTTCTCGGGCGCGTCGGCCATCCACATGAACGTGTTCGGCCTGAATCCGGTGGTGGTGTTCGGTACCGAGGCCCAGCAGGCCGCCGCGCTGCCACCGTTGATCGACGGGCGCGAAAAGGCCTGCTTCGCGGTGACCGAGCCCGATGCGGGCCTGGATACCACGCGGCTCAAGACGCAGGCCGTGCGCACCGCCGATGGCAGCGCCTATCGCGTGGACGGACGCAAGATCTGGATCTCCACGGCCCAGGTGGCCACGCGCATGCTGCTGCTGGCCCGAACCACGCCGCTCGACGCCGTGGCCAAGCCCACGCAGGGCCTGAGCCTGTTCTATACGGCGCTCGACCGTGATCACATCGAAGTGCGCGAGATCGACAAGATGGGGCGCGGCGCGGTGGATTCGAACATGCTGTTCATCGACGGGCTGATGGTGCCGGCCGAAGATCGGATCGGCGAGGAGGGCCGGGGCTTCGAGTACATCCTGCACGGGCTGAACCCGGAGCGCATCCTGATTGCGGCGGAAGCGGTGGGGCTGGGGCGCGCCGCGCTGGACGCGGCCACGCGCTACGCCCGGGAACGCACCGTGTTTGGCCGGCCGATTGGCCAGAACCAGGGTATCCAGCATCCACTGGCCCAGGCCTGGATGGCGCTGGAAGCGGCCGACATGATGGTGTGGAAGGCGGCTTGGCTCTACGACAACGGCAAGCCCTGCGGCGCCGAGGCTAACGCGGCCAAGTACCTGGCCGCCGAAGCCGCGCACCAGGCCTGCCAGACGGCCGTGCTGACGCTGGGCGGCATGGGCTACGCCCGGGAGTACCACGTGGAGCGCTATCTGCGCGAGTCCTATATCCCGCGCATTGCACCGGTCAGCGCGCAACTGATCATGTGCCACATCGCGGAGAAGGTGCTGGGGCTGCCGAAGTCGTATTGAGTTGGCGTGCAGGGCCAGCGCGGCAGGAGAGGGAACGCAAACGAAAAGCAAAAGAAAAGGCCCCGGAACACTCCGGGGCCCTCCCATTGCAGGTTTCCCGCTGCCGCGCCATGACGATCCGAAGATCTTGCACCGTTGTTGCCGCAATGCCTTTCAGCGATGAAAACGTCCAGTCATCGTCGAAAGACACAACAGCCGGCACTCATGGCGCGGCGCGCGGCGGCATGGTCTTCCCATCTAAGTGTCCATGCCGCGCAAACCTGAACGACCCTGCCCGCCGTTCAGGCCGCGGAAAGCGTCAAACCATCCGTCCTTACTTGCCCAGCTCGTGGCCAATCACGCCACCCACCACGGCACCACCGACCGTGCCCGCCGTGCTGCCGCCGGTCACTTCATGGCCGACCACGCCGCCCGCGACCGCACCGGTTGCCGTACAGCCCGACAGGGCCCAGCAACATACGCCTGCCGCCACTACGCCTGCGAGTCGTTTCCACATGATGTTCTCCTGCTGTGCGCGCCGCCGGGGAGGGGGCTCCTTGCGCCCCTGAGGTGTCCGCGTCGGCGTTCGTTCATCACGACTCCAGAATAGGTGCAGGTCGCGTCAGAGCCTCTCCGGCTGGCGCTGATTGCCTTGTAGGGGTTTGTCGGACGACGGGCCTTGCGAAGTAGAGGGTGCTGTCAAGCAATCAGGACGTGCGGCAGTATCGCCACTGAGGCACAATCCCGCTTCAGTCTGGGCTCTAGCTGCCGATAACCTTGACTGATGGCGACGAAATCACGCCCGGCGCCCGGACTCCTTCAGATTGGCGGCCCAGAAAGCCACTGCCCCGTCACGCGCTTCCATGATTTCCCCGAGTTACGACGCCTTCCTCGTCCTGTTTTCCGTGCTGGTAGCCGTGCTCGCGTCCTATACGGCGCTGGACATGGCCGGCCGCATCGCCACGGCCGCGCGTGGCCGCTATGCACGCATGTGGCTGGCCGGCGGCTCGGTAGCCATGGGGCTGGGCATCTGGTCGATGCACTTCATCGGCATGCTGGCCTTCCGGCTGCCCATTCCGCTCGGATACGACCCGGCCATCACCGGGGCGTCGCTGCTGATGGCAGTATCGGGCTCGGCGTTCGCGCTGCATCTGGTGAGCCAGGAGTACCTGCCGCGCAGGCGCCTGGCGCTTGGGGCGCTGGTACTGGCCGCGGCGGTGTCCAGCATGCACTACACCGGCATGGCGGCCATGCGCATGAGGCCGGGCATCGACTACGATCCGCTGCTGTTCGTGCTCTCGATTGCGATTGCCGTGGCGGCTTCCGGCGTGGCGCTCTGGATTGCCTTCCGGCTACGCCGCAGCATGCCGCGCGTGCACCAGCTGCGGTTTGGCGCGGCGCTGGTCATGGGCGGCGCCATCGCCGCGATGCACTACACGGGCATGGCCGCCGCGCGGTTTCCGCTGGGCAGCGTCTGCGGTGCGGCACGCTCGGGCATGGAAAGCAGCGCGCTGGCCCTGCCGATCATCGTCATCACGGTGTGCGTGCTGGCCGTGGCATTGATCACCTCGGTGCTCGACATGCGGCTGGAAATGCGAACTGCCGTGCTGGCCAACGCGCTGGGGGTTGCCAACCAGGAACTGGAATTCCTGGCGTTGCACGACAAGCTCACACACCTGCCCAATCGCGTGCTGCTGGAAGACCGTTTCCAGCAGGCCATCCAGTCGGCCTTGCGGCAGCAGGGCGTATTCGCCGTGCTGTACGTCGATCTCGACGGCTTCAAGGGCGTCAACGACACCTACGGACACCAGATGGGCGACAGCCTGCTGGTGGAAATCGCCAACCGGCTGCGCGCCTCCACGCGCGCCGAGGACACCATTTCGCGCGTGGGCGGCGACGAATTCGTGCTGCTGGTGCGCATCGAGGAGCCCGCCGATGCCGGCGTGGTGGCCGAAAAGCTGATCGACGCGCTGCGCGAACCTGTGCACGTGGCCGGGCATGCGCTGCATGTGTCGGGCAGTATCGGCATTGCGCTGTATCCGGCCGACGGTCCCGACCAGGACACGCTGATGACCAACGCCGATGCCGCGATGTACCACGCGAAGGGCGCGGGCCGCAACGCGTACTGCTTCTTCGAACGCTCGATGAATCATCAGGCGCGCGCGCAGCAGACGCTGATCCAGGACTTGCGCGGCGCCATTCGCAACGGCCAGCTCGCCTTGCACTACCAGCCTAAATTCTCGGCACCCGATAACCGCGTGGTGGGCGCCGAGGCATTGCTGCGCTGGAATCATCCGGTGCAGGGGCTGCTGATGCCAGACCAGTTCATCAGCCTGGCCGAGAAGACCGGCGCCATCGTGCCCATCGGGCAGTGGGTGCTGGACGAGGCGTGCCGCCAGCTGGCGGCGTGGCATGCGGCCGGGCATCCGGACTGGTCGATGGCGGTCAACCTGTCGGCCCTGCAGTTCTGCCACGGCGGGATGCTGGAGTCGGTGTCGCAGGCGTTGACCACGCATGCCATTCCGCCCGAACGGCTGACGCTGGAAATCACGGAAACCACGGCGATGCGCGATGTGGAGGAAACGCTCGCGATCATGACCCAGCTCGACGAGATGGGCGTGCGCATCGCCATCGACGACTTCGGCACCGGCTATTCGAGCCTGTTGCACTTGAAGAGGATTCCCGCCAGCGAACTGAAGATCGATCGCGGCTTCGTGCGCGATCTGGCGGAAGATTCCGAAGATGCGGCTATCGTGTCGGCCATCGTCGCGCTGGGCCGGACGCTGAAGCTGCAGGTGGTGGCGGAAGGGGTGGAGACGCCCGCGCAGCAATCATTCCTGGCGGGCCTGGGGTGTGATGCGCTGCAGGGCTATCTGCTCGGCAAGCCCATGCCTGCAGCGCAATTCATGGAGCAGCTGGCTGACGCGATGGCCGAGCCGCACTGAGCGGCACGGCGGTTCACTTTGATGCTGCTGTGGAAGGTCAGGCGCCGTCGGTGAACGGGCTGCGCGGGTCACGGATGTCGTGTGCGCCGTCGGTGAACGGGTTGCGCGCGTCGCGCACGTCGCGTGCGCCATCGGTGAACACATCGCGTTTGCCGAGACGTTCGGCGGTCTGGCTCGTCGTCGCGCGGGCACCGTCGTTGTACGGGTCCGCACTGCGCGGCGCGGCATTGGCCATGGCGGCGGTGCCGGCCAGCGTGGCGACGAGGGCGGTATGGAGCAGGGCTTTCTTGAACATGTGGACTCCTGGAGGTTCGAGGATGGAGGCAGCTTTGATGGTTGTACTGGCCGTCGGGCGACCTTGGACTGGAGTCTAGAAACCAGGCAGCCACATCAACATGACCTACGCATGACATCCGTGTCATACGCTGCAGCGCAGCGCGCGGCCCACGCATCCACGTTGCGGCGCATTGCCCCAGCGGGCGGCTGTTCGGACATTTCTGACGAGGGCCTCGCCAACACCCTGTAGAATTGCGTCTGGCCCGCAGGTGTTCCGCTGGTGTTCCTCTCCGGGGCCGCTCCCAAGAATCCCTTTCTCCAGCCTGTCGCCAATGGTGGCGGGCGCGCACGATAAGTCATGTCCGAGTCTGATGCAGCCAAACAAGCCGCGGTGGCATGGATCCGCGAGCAGATGGATCACCACGGCCTGACGTTCGACCATCTCGTCGACGCAGGCTGCTTTGCCGATGTCGAGGAACACGCCGACATCGAAGCGGATGCCCCGCCTGCCGCCGACGCCCAGGCTAGCCAGGCCGCCCCCGTTGCCGCCAGCGCGGCCCCGCGCGTGCTGTATCGCAATGCGATGGGCCAGACCTGGGATGGCACCGGCGAATATCCCGACTGGCTGCAGCGCGCGGTCAACGCCGGACAATCGATCGACTTCTACCGCGTCGACTGAAACCACCCCAAGGCCGGGCGGGACATCAATCATCCCGCCCCGGCTGCCCGCTTCCGCCCTTGTCAGGGCGCCGCCGACAGCGACGTCACCGTCAGCAATCCTTCGATACGATCCACCGTAAAGCGCACCTTGTCACCGGGCTGCACGCGCGACAGCATGGCCGGATCGTTCACGCGGAAAATCATCGTCATCGCGCCCATCTCGAGATTGTCGATCGGGCCATGACGAATCGTCAGCTTGCCGGCCTCGGCATCCACCTTGCGAATCTCTCCTTCCACCTGTGGCAATGACGTGCCCGCGGCGCCGGCGGTGATTGGTGCGGACGCACCGGATGCTTCGGCGGCCATGGCCGGCGCGACGGTGAAGGTCAAGCCGAGCAGCGTCAGCGCGGCGGCGGCGTGTTTCATATAGGTGTTCATCGGTCAGCGTCCCTTGCGCGGTGTGGTTGTGTTGGATGTCGGCGCCTTGTCGGCCGCCTCGGTGTATTCGAAGGCAACCGTCCCCTTGGGGTGGCGATACCAGCCCGGGTCGCGATAGTCGTTCGGCGCCATGCCGGCGCGTACCTTGAGCGTGGTGAACATGCCGCCCATCTCGATCGGGCCAAACGGGCCCTGGCCGCTCATCATCGGCAGCGTGTTCTCGGGCAACGGCATCTCCATGCTGCCCATGTCCGCCATGCCGGCCTCGCCCATCGCCATGTAGTCAGGCACCAGCGCATTCATGCGGCTGGTCAGATCCTTCTGTTTGACGCCGATCATCGTCGGCACGTTATGCCCCATCGCGTTCATCGTGTGGTGCGACTTGTGGCAATGAAAGGCCCAGTCGCCGGGGTTGTCGGCCACGAACTCGATGGCGCGCATCTGGCCCACGGCAACGTCGGTGGTCACCTCGGGCCAGCGCGCCGAAGGCGGCACCCAGCCGCCATCCGTGCCGGTGACCTCGAAGCGATGACCATGCAGGTGGATCGGATGATTGGTCATCGTCAGGTTGCCCATGCGGATGCGCACGCGGTCGCCAAGCCGCACGGGTAGCACGTCGATGCCGGGAAACACGCGGCTGTTCCACGTCCACATATTGAAATCGGTCATCTCCGCCACGCGCGGCGTGTACGAGCCGGGGTCGATGTCGTAGGCGGCAATCAGGAACACGAAGTCGCGGTCCACGCGCATGGCGGCGGGCTCGCGTGGATGCACGACGATGAACCCCATCATGCCCATGGCCATCTGCACCATCTCGTCGGAATGCGGGTGGTACATGAAGGTGCCCGCGTGGCGCATCTCGAATTCGTAGACGAAGGTCTTGCCCGGCGGGATGTGCGGCTGCGAGAGGCCGCCCACGCCATCCATGCCGGCCGGCAGGATCACGCCGTGCCAGTGCACCGTGGTGTGCTCCGGCAGCTTGTTGGTGACGAAGATGCGGACGCGATCGCCTTCCACGCATTCGATCGTCGGCCCCGGACTCTGGCCGTTGTAGCCCCACAGGTGCGCGGTCATGCCGGGCGCGAGTTCGCGTTCGACCGGTTCCGCCACCAGGTGGAATTCCTTCCAGCCATTGCGCATGCGCCAGGGCAGCGTCCAGCCGTTGAGCGTGACCACGGGCTGGTACGGCCGGCCGCTGGCGGGAACCAGCGGCGGCTGCGTGGCCGCGTGTTTCTGCAGCGGCGCTTCGGGCAGCGCCGCTGCGCCGGCGCGCGACACCATGGCGGCCCCCAGCATGGCGGCGGCCGATTGACCCAGGAAATTACGTCGGGAAACCATTGTCATTGTCCTTGTGCGGCGCCAGCGGCCGGCGGTGTGGAAGCGGCGGGCAGGCGGCCGCCCAGTGCGCTGCGCAGATCCGACTCGGCCAGCCAGAAATCGCGCTGGGCATCGAGGTAGCCGTTCACGGCGTTGACCTGTTCGCGCGCGTCGGTGAGCAGCTCGAACACGCTGACGAGCATGCCGTTGTAGCGCAGCACGCTTTCGTCGACGATGCGCCGGCGCAGCGGCACTACCTCGTCGCGGTAGTGCAACGCGATGTCGTAGCGGGCCTGGTAGCCGGCATAGGACTCGCGCACCACGGAGCGCGCATTGATCGCCTGTTCGGCAAGCCGCGCGGCAGCCTGCAGGTAGACCGCCTCGGCACGTGCCACCTTCGCACCGCCCCAGTCGAACAGCGGCACCTCGATGTCGATGCCGTAGCCGGTTTCGCGCGGCTTGCTGGTTTCGGAGTTGTGGATATAGCTGACGTCCAGCACGCTGATGAACCGCGTGGCGCGCGTCAGGCCCAGCGAGCGCGACAGGCTGTCCAGCTGCACGCGCGCCGCCTGCAGATCCAGCCGGTTCGAGATCGCGTAGCCCTCCAGGTCCGTCATGGCCGGCCGCTGCTTCGGCAGGTCGGGCAGGCGTTCGGGCAGCGTGTAGGCGATGTCGCCGCCCCACAGGCCCAGTTCGCGCGTCAGTTGCTCGCGTGCCGCCAGCGCACGTTCCCTGGCGCGGGCCAGCTGGGCGGCGGCATCGGCGTAGAACGCCTGCTCGCGTGCGTGGTCGAGACCGCTGACATTGCCCGCGCGCGCCAGATCGCGGGCGAACAGGGCACCGGTTTCGGCGGCGCGGCGCACCTGTTCGGCATAGCGTGCGGCTTGTTCCGCCGCCACCGCCTGCACCCAGGCACGTCGGGCCGATTCGGCGCGACGCAGCGTGGCGTCGGCCACCGCCAGCCGCGTCTGGGCGAAGCGGCCTTCCTCGATGCGCGCGGCAAACGGCAATACCAGCAGGTTCATGAAGCCGACCGTGACAGCCCGATCGATCTTGAGGTCGTCGCCAGACGTCTTGCGGCTGAACGAGAAGCCCGGATTGGGCAGGCGTGTGGCCTGCACGTAGTCGGCCTCGGCGATGCCGAGGTCTGCGTACTGCGCCTGCAGGCCGGCATTGTTGAGCAGCGCCACCTGCACCGCGCGATCGGCGTCGAGCGGCTGGGCCAGCAGTTCGCGCGTGCGGGCCTGCACGGCGCTGCGGTCGGCGTCGCTACGCACCCACATCGCTTCCTTGCCCACGCGTTGGCGGGCGGTGTCGGCGACGGGCGCAAAGCCGCCATCGGGACTGAAACCGGCGCAGCCGGCCAGCAGCAGGGCTGCCACCATCGGCACGGCGGCGCGTGTCCGGAAAGCCATTGTCATATGCGGCCTCCGTCAGTGCGCGTGGTGGCCGTGGCCAGCCTCGGGCGCCGATGCGGGGCCCGGGCTTGACGGCATGCGATGTCCGGCATGGGGGTCGACGGCGCCAGCGCCCGCCTTGCCCGGCGTCACGTCGGCGTTCGACTGGCGCCACGGCACCACCTTCTGGCTCTGGTAAGGCTGATATCCGGCCATGGCCGCAACGTCCGGCAGGGCTGGCACGGGCGCGGCAGCGTTCATGGGGTCTGGCGCACCGGCGGCGGGCGCCGACGCCTGGGCAACAGCCAGCGTCGGCAACAGCAGCCATGCCAGGGCGACAACACGCTTGGCAAGCATGGAAAAACCTCTCGGGTTCGGCGCGCCGCAGGGGGATGGTTCAGCCCGGGCGGTGGCCGGTCACAGTGATCACGCGCAGGTCATGCGCAGCTTCAACGGGCCGCGAGCGTGCGTGTAGACGCACCTCGGGTGTCAGCAGTGACGGGCAGGCGGGCGGTCGGCCGGCAGCGAGAGCTGGCTGGCAAAGCTGACCGGGGAGGTCAGCGGCAGGGCGTGGCGGTGATGCTGCAGTGCCACGAGAGGAATTTCCGGCAGCAGCATGGCGCTGGCCGCGCAGGCGGCACAGGCGCTGCAAGCGCCGGCGGCATGGTGCTGGTGATGCGGGGTGGGGTGATCGGGGGTATCGCTGACCGGATGGACATCGTGCCAGACCGGCATGTCCTGGCCTTCTGCGGCAGCGGCCTCGTGGCAGTGCGCGTGACCGGCCTGATCCATGCTGCCCATGGCGTCCATGGCGCCCATCTGGCCCAGACCGGCTTCCGCCTCGGCCTTGATCGCCGCATGGCGCTCGGGCATCGACAGGCCGGCGGCTTCCGCCACGCTGCAGACCATCATGACCGCCGCCGCGGCACCCTGGACGGGCAACGCGAGCATGGCAAGGCACAACAGGAAGCTGGCGAACAGACGTTTCATCAATGGCAAGGACAGATACCTACGTTGTGGGCGGGGCGAAGGTGCCACAATCGAGGCAGCGGGCATTGTACTGTGTTTGGCGTCGAAAAGTCGTCGATTCACCATGACATTCGTGCAATGTTCGCCAATTTGCATGGAACCTCGGATAGTCTCGAGGGTTCTGTCATAACTTTGCGACTGTGGGGCGTCACGCCCCGAAGTGATTCTTCATGCGTATCCTGATTGTCGAAGACGAACCGAAGGCGGGCGACTATCTGCTCAAGGGGCTGACCGAATCCGGCTTCGTGGCCGACCTGGCGCGCGATGGCGTGGACGGGCTGGCCCATGCGCGCGAGCAGCACTACGACCTGATCGTGCTCGACGTGATGCTGCCCGGTATCGACGGCTGGCAGGTGCTGCGCGACCTGCGCCGCGACAAGGACACGCCGGTGCTGTGCCTGACCGCCCGCGACGAACTTTCGGACCGTCTCAAGGGCCTGGAACTGGGCGCGGACGACTACATGGTCAAGCCGTTCGCGTTTGCGGAGCTGGTGGCGCGCATCCGCACCATCCTGCGGCGCGGCCCGCTGCGCGAGAGCGAATTCATGGAAGTGGCCGATCTGCAGATCGACACCATCCGCCGGCGCGTCACGCGGGCCGGGCAGAAGATCGACCTGACCTCGAAGGAGTTCGCGCTGCTGCAATTGCTGGCGCGGCGCCGGGGCGAGGTGCTGTCGCGCTCGCTGATCGCCTCGCAGGTTTGGGACATGAACTTCGACAGCAACACCAACGTGGTGGATGTGTCGATCCGGCGCCTGCGCGCCAAGGTGGACGACCCGTTTCCGAAGAAGCTGATTCATACGCGCCGCGGCATGGGCTACGTGCTCGATGAATCGGAAGATGCCTGAGCGGTCAGGCATGCGGCGGCTGCTGCGCCTGCGGCGCGCGATCGAGGCATGGATGCCGGCGTCGCTGACCACGCGGCTGGCCCTGGCCTATGGGCTGACCACGGCGGCAATCCTGGTGGGCGTGGCCACCTACCTGGCCAGCGCGCTGGGCAGCCAGCTGCAGTCACGCGACGAGGGCGAACTGGTGGGCGAAGTGCTGCTGGTGCGCCACCTGCTGCGCGAGGTGGCGGACGAGACCGAGATCCGCACCGACACTCACCGCTTTGCCGACATCGCCATGGGCCACGAGGGCCTGATCCTGGTGGTGCGCCTGCCCTCGGGCGAGCCGCTGATCTCGCTGAATCCGCATAACGAACCGTTGCCGCCGCTGCGCGTGTTGCCGCTTTCCGCCGCGCCGGACAAATCCCAGTTGCAGACCTGGCATCCGCGCAATGGGGTACCTTCGCGCGGCATGGCGGCGCTGGGGCAGATCGGCGAGACGGGGCGGACAGTGGAGATCATCGTGCTCAGCGATGCGGGCTACCGGGTGGCGCTGATGCGCGAGTATCGCGGCGAACTGCTCGGCGCGGTGCTGTGCGGCGCCATCGTGGCGGCGGCGCTCGGCTACCTGCTGGCGCGGCGCGGGCTGCGTTCGCTGCGGCGCATGGCCAGCGATGCGGCCGCCGTGACCACCAGCCGGCTTGCCACGCGGCTCGACGTGGGCGGCGCGCCGGAGGAACTGCGCGAGCTGGCCGGCGCATTGAACGGCATGCTGGCGCGCCTGCAGGACAGCTTCACGCGGCTGTCGCAGTTCTCGGCAGACCTGGCCCATGATTTCCGCACGCCGATCAGCAATCTGGTGGGACAGACCCAGGTCACGCTCGCGCAGCGGCGCTCGCCGGCCGAATACGAGACGCTGCTGGAATCCAACCTGGAGGAATACGAGCGCCTGTCGCGCATGATCGAGAACATGCTGTTCCTGGCGCGCGCCGACAACGCCCAGGTGGCGCTGGGCGCGCGGCAGCTCGATGCACGCGCGGAACTCGACAAGGTGGCCGAGTATTTCGAGGCCGTGGCGGCCGACCGCAACCTGACCGTTACCGTAAGCGGCCATGCCACGGTCGTGGCGGACCAGACGCTGCTGCGGCGCGCGATCATCAACCTGCTGGACAACGCCTTGCGCCACGCGCCGCCGGGCAGCGCGGTGCGGATGGCGGTGTCGCACCACCGCCCCGAATCCACCGCGATCAGCGTGACCAACGGCGGGCCGGCGATCGAGCCCGAGGCGCTGCCGCACCTGTTCGGGCGCTTCTACCGGGCCGACCCATCGCGGCGCAATTCCTCCGGCTCCACCGGGCTGGGCCTGGCCATCGTCGATACGATCATGCGCCTGCACGGTGGCAGCGTGGCCGTGAGCAGCGTGGAAGACGAAACCCGTTTCGAGATCGAGTTTCCTGACAAATCTGTCAGCAGGGCCGGCGCATAATTGGCCGCGCGCGGACCGGTGCGTCCGCATCCCTGAACAGGAGACCCCTATGCAAGTACAACCGTATCTGGACTTCGGCGGACGATTCGACGAGGCCATGGCGTTCTATGGCCAGGTGATGGGCGCGAAGGTGACGTTCGTCGCGCGCTTCAAGGATCAGCCGCCTGGCGCCGGCGAACCGCCGTCGGCGGCCTGGGCCGAAAAGGTGATGCACGCCAACATCCAGTTCGGCGACAGCCAGATCATGGCGTCTGACGGGCATGAGGGCGAGACGCCGGCGTTCTCGGGCTTCACGCTCTCCGTGGGCTATGTGCCGAACGCCGAGGGCAAGCGGATTTTTGAGGCGCTGTCGGAGGGCGGCAAGGTCCTCGTGCCGTACCAGAAGACGTTCTGGGCCGAAGGCTTCGGCACGGTCGTCGACAAGTTCGGCATGACGTGGATGGTCAACTGCGAGCATTGACGCCGTCCTCCCCGACTGGCGCGCCGGCCGGGTATCCGACCGGTCACCCGACGGCCGCCAGCCGCAGTGGGGCCCGGACTTGACCCTGAAGCCACTACAGGGTCTTCAATGGCAGAAACCACGCAAAATGGACTTTGCCATGGCTCGCTCCAACCCCGAGAACACCGTGCCGCCCGCGTCGGCCGCGTGCGGTCACGGGCACGACCACGATCATTCGCACGCCCACGCGCGCAAGGATTCGCAGTCTCACACCCACGACCACGGTCACGCGCACCAGCACGACCATGGTCATCACCACGGCCATGACCATCACCACGGCCATGACCATCACCACGGCCATGACCACGCGCCGGCAAGCCATGATGCGTGCTGTGGCTCGGCGTGCGGCACGCCCCTGACGGTCAGTCCGCCGGTGGCGGCGCCGGCCGGCACCCGTGCCGCGGCGTATCGCATCGAGGCCATGGATTGTCCGACCGAGGAAACGCTGATCCGCAACCGGCTCGGCGGCATGGCAGGCGTGGCGGCGCTCGATTTCAACCTGATGCAGCGCGTGCTGACCGTGCATCACACGCTCGATTCGCTCGACCCCGTGGTCAAGGCCATCGCCTCGCTCGGCATGAAGGCCGAGCCGTTGTCCGAAGATCGGGCCGAGGCCGCCGTGGCGGAACCGGGCAAGCCGTGGTGGCCGCTGGCAGTGGCGGGCGTGGCTGCCGTGGGCGCCGAAGTGGCCGAGTGGTTCCAGATTGCCACGCCGTACCTGCCGGCGGCGCTGGCCCTGGCCACCGTGCTGATCGCCGGTCTGGGCGTGTATCGGAAGGGCTGGATCGCCGTGCGCAACGGCAACCTGAACATCAACGCGCTGATGAGCATTGCGGTCACCGGGGCGATGGTGATCGGCCAGTGGCCCGAGGCCGCCATGGTGATGGTGCTGTTCGCGCTGGCCGAACGCATTGAGGCAGCGTCGCTCGATCGTGCCCGCAACGCGGTGCGCGGGCTGATGGCCATGACGCCCGAGCAGGCCACGGTGTTGCAGCCGGATGGCAGCTGGCAGGCGGTGGCCGCGCGCGAGGTGACGGTTGGCGCCACGGTGCGGCTGCGGCCCGGCGAACGCGTGGCGCTGGACGGACGCGTGCTGCGCGGCCAGTCGGCGCTGGACCAGGCACCGATCACCGGCGAAAGCGTGCCGGTGGACAAATCGGCCGGCGATCCGCTCTACGCCGGCTCGATCAACCAGTCTGGCGAGCTCGAATACGCGGTGACGGCGCCAGCCAATGACTCCACGCTCTCCCGGATCATCCACGCCGTGGAAGCGGCGCAGGGCAGCCGCGCGCCGACGCAGCGTTTCGTGGACCAGTTCGCGCGCATCTACACGCCCGTAGTCTTCCTCATCGCGCTCGCCGTGGCCGTGGTGCCGCCGCTGTTCATGGACGGCGCGTGGCTGGCGTGGATCTACAAGGCTCTCGTGCTGCTGGTGATTGCGTGCCCGTGCGCGCTCGTGATTTCCACGCCGGTGACGATTGTCAGCGGCCTGGCGGCGGCTGCGCGGCGCGGCATCCTGGTCAAGGGCGGCGTGTATCTGGAGCAGGGCCGTCACCTGGCATGGCTGGCGCTGGACAAGACCGGCACGCTCACGCATGGCAAGCCCGCCCAGACCGACATGGCGCTGCTCGTCGAGAACATGCCGCAGGCGCGCCTCATTGCGGCCAGCCTGGCCGCCCGCTCCGATCATCCAGTGTCCCGCGCGGTGGCAACGGCGGCAGAGGCCGAGGGCCTCGCCCGCCTCGACGTGGCAGACTTCGCAGCCTTGCCGGGGCAGGGCGTGCGCGGATCGGTCGATGGCGTGGCGTGCTGCCTTGGCAATCACCGGCTGATTCACGACCTTGGCGCATGCTCGCCCGCGCTGGAAGCGCGCCTGGAAGCCATCGAGCGTCAGGGCAAGACCATCGTGATGCTCGCGACGATGCCGGGCGACGGGCGTCCGGCGCAGGCGCTGGCGCTGTTCGGCGTGGCCGACACCGTGCGCGACACGAGCCGCGAGGCCATCGAGCAACTGCACGCGCTGGGCGTGCGCACGCTGATGCTGTCCGGCGACAACCCGCATACCGCGCAGGCCATCGGCCAGGCGGTGGGTCTGGACGAAGTGCGCGGCAACCAGTTGCCGCAAGACAAGGCCGATGCCATTGCGGCGCTGACCGAACAGGCGCACACCCATGCCGGCAAGGTGGGCATGGTGGGCGACGGCATCAACGACGCGCCCGCGCTGGCGCGTGCCGACATCGGCTTCGCCATGGGCGCCGCCGGCACCGACACGGCGATCGAGACGGCCGACGTGGCGCTGATGGACGACGATCTTCGCAAGATTCCGACGTTCGTACGGTTGTCGCGTCGCACGTCGCGCATTCTCAGGCAGAACATCGCGCTGGCGCTTGGCATCAAGGCGGTGTTCCTGGCGCTCACCGTGATGGGGCTCGGCACGATGTGGATGGCCGTATTCGCGGACATGGGCGCCAGCCTGCTGGTGGTGTTCAACGGGCTGCGGTTGACGCGCAAGGGCGTGGTGTAGGGCGTAGCCCAGGCGTGACCTGGGCCCCTGGCTTCAGCCGCGTTGCCGCGTGAATCGCTGCTCGGTCACGCGGGTGCCCCACTGGTCGCCTTCGAATTCCTCGGCCAGCTTGAACCCGAAGGACTCGTAGAGATGGCGGGCGGAGTTCAGTCCCTTGAAGGTCCACAGGTAGGTCTGCTTGTAGTGCGCGTCCACGAACTGCATGGCGCGCGTCATGAGGGCGCGGCCGATGCCGGTGCCGCGTAGCGCATCGTCCACGATGAACCAGCGCAGATGGGCAACGCCGGTGCTGGTGTCGCCGTCGATCGCCAGCGAGGCGAGTGCGCGGCCGTTCTCCATTTGCAGCCACAGCGCCTTGCCGGGCGCGGGCAGCGCAGCCGTAAACGCGGCCAGTTCGGTGGCCACGCGCTTCTCGAAGAAGGCGCCAAAGCCCCAGTGCTGCGTGTAGTAGCGCCCATGCAGGCTGGCGATGTCGCCGATGCAGCCCGGCCGGTAGCCTTCGACGATGGGCAGGGTTTCGGCATCGGCCCGGCCCGGCTTCCTGGCGTTGTCCTGTGCCAGCGCATCGGCATAGAGCGCCAGGGAGTGCAGCAGCGTCTGCTGGTCGGCGGGCACCATGCGGCGGAGCGCGTTCGAGACCTGGTCCGTGGCAAAACGGTCGATTTTCTGGCGCAGCTGCTGGCCTGCTGGCGTCAAATACAGTTCCGCCGAGCGCGCGTCATCTGCGGACGGGCGGCGTTCCACCAGGCCGTCGGCTTCGAGCTTCGCCACTTGCCGGCTCGTGTTCGATTTGTCCAGCCGCAGAATGTCGCCGAGATCGCGGGCGTTGATGCCCGGCGCCATGCCGATTTCGAGTACGGCATGCACGGCGGATGGGGCCAGATCGCTCTCGGCCAGGGTAGCGCGCATGAAGCCAAGCTCGCGCACCAGCTTGCGCGAGAAGTTGCGTAGCTCGAGGATGGTCGTTTCACGACCTACGCCCGGCACATCGATCAGATCCATGATGGTGCCCTTGTTTCCCTTGTTTCCCTTGTTGCCATTGTTGTGTTGGTTGCGTTGGTTGCGTTGGTTGCGATATGCAACCAATATAGTTGCGTTTCGCAACAATGACAAGAGAGAAAACCCGTGGGGGCATCGCTATGGGGCGCTTGAGGCTGGGAGGGGGATGAGGGACCATGGCTCGGCCACGGTCCCGGGGCCAGTTACGGCTGGATGATCAGTTCGCCGCTGCGGCCCGGGATTTCACCCCAGGTCACGGGCAGGTGGGGCAGGTTGGTGCGGTCGATATGCCGGTAGTACGTGCCCATCGACACCAGTTCGTGTCCCTGCGCGCGCCAGCCCGCCAGCAGGCGCTTGAACACCGGCGCCAGCTTGCCGCCTTCCAGCTCGGTATGGAGCGTGAAGATATGGTCTGCGTCGGCCTCGGTCAGCTTCAGCACGTGTTGGTGCACGTTGTCCTCGGTCAGGTCCGCCACGCCGATCAGCTCGTCCAGCGTCGGCAGCGTGGTCGGCATCTGCACGTGGCGCAGCGGCTTCCCGTCCACGGTGGGGATGTAAGGCGCCGTGCCGCGTCCGTCCGACGCGTAGACCATGCCCCAGTCGTCGATCTGCCGGAACGCCTCGTCGTTCATCTGCCAGCCAGCGGCGCCGTGCGTGGGCGGCGGCGCGCCGAAGATGTCGACATAGCGATCGAACGATTGCTGCATCTGGTGGCGCGTCCAGGCGGCATCGCGCGCCCGAACGTTGTCCTGCCAGTAGACGTGATCCCAGGTGTGGATGCCGCACTCGTGCCCGGCCGCCGCGGCGGCGCGCATCTCGGCGGCGCCCCGGCGGCCGATGTCGGGCCCCGGCAGCAGCACGCCGTACATCAGCGTGCGCAGACCGTAGTTCGACACCACGGACGTGCGGGACACCTTTTTCAGAAAGCCGGGACGAAACACGCGGCGCAGCGCCCAGCCCGTATGGTCCGGGCCCAGGCTGAACAGAAACGTGGCGTCCGCCTGGTGCGCGGACAGCATCGACAGCAGGGCCGGCACGCCTTCGCGCGTGCCGCGCAGCGTGTCGACATCCACCTTCAGGGCAATGCGGGCCATGCCGGGGTCAGTTCGAGCCGTCGACCAGCGTGCGCGCGTCCACCACCTTGTCGCGGTACGCCTCGAAGATGCGGCGCAGCGCCTCTTCCATCGACACGCCGGGCTTCCAGCCCAGTTCTTCCACCGTGTTGTCGATCTTCGGCACGCGGT